>Ga0056128_1003330_pt1 | contig 19659 bp, 10 predicted proteins | sample WorMetLIZISLAND2_FD_71113 | JGI IMG/M metagenome (GOLD analysis project Ga0056128, IMG submission 71113) | Marine gutless worms symbiont microbial communities from Max Planck institute for Marine Microbiology, Germany - Olavius geniculatus... ... | reverse complement strand
TGTTAGATGTAGAAGGTTTCAGTAAATAAAGCTGTAAAATTTCGTATTAAAATCCCAAACGGTTGCTGAGAAAACGGCGAAAAAATTTAGGGGTCCACTTTTTTCTGCCGCACCCTGTATTTTTGTGCAGCTGTGTTGGATTTCAACTTGAATTAGTCCTTAAATATTACTAAAATGTCTGCGATCTCTTTCTCTTGCATTATTTAGCCACTCGATGCTGGCAAAAACGTCCAAAATTTGTTGATAGTTGCTGCAGTGCTGCTGAGGGACCGATCTTCCAATTATCCTGAAATTTGCAGCTTACGTTCATGTATCCTCTAATAAGCAATTATGTCCTGAAAATCTTGCAAGATGAGACAAATTATTCACCAGATAGGAATAATTTAAGATAAAATGTCAGTTGATACATGGTATTTTTGGACTTTATTTACTATTTGGACTTTATTTACTACTCATTTTGGCAGTGTTGCCCTTGTGAGTCTTGAAGTTGACATGAAATGTTAATTTTGTAAGTTTTTGTAAAACACATTTCTAAACTTTCGTTGTACTCACTCGATCATACTACAGTCACATGACAATGTCCTGAATTTTGAGCGTTTTGGTGTCTTCAAATGACTCGGTATGCCTAGAGATGGTTTTTGTTGTATTGCAAAACTTCCCATGGCCATTTTTGAAACTCTGATATTTCAGCCTGTCTATACTGTACCACTGGTAATTCTTGTAAATGGATATTTTTTGATTTATTGTTTGTTTGATTGATTTTCTGACAGTTTTGTTATGTTTGAAAAACGGTACTGTGTGTATGTTTACATCAGCATTGCCTAATTATTTGGACACTTCTTAATTTCAGTTTCTGCTCTATACCATAATTAACATTTGTGTCAGTAGCCCTTCATAGTTAGAAATTCTTCCATTTTCAGTCTCGCTCCCCCTCCATTTACAATACACTTCAGGGTGGGCCAAAAAATGGCACAAAATTTTTATGCACCAATAACTTTGTCAAATATGAATTGATTTTTAAATTTTTTTCACTGTCAGAATCGGGAGAAAATTTGTAGTAACATTGTCACTAAAGATCCCACCACACCCCAAGTGTGTCATTACACTACCTAGTAAAATATCAGTGTTTTTAAAGCAACAGTTAAAAACAAGGCGATATCTGTAACAATGCATTCTAAAAAAAATTAACAACAAAACAATCAGTTTATTGTCTCAATTGTTGTCCAGAGTAACTGCAACATCTTTCAGTTTTCTCATCAAATGTTCATCAAATGCTTTGCTGCTGGACGATGCACTCAAGCTAGCGACGCCACTGACCAATGGCGCAATGCAACTAACCAAACGCTGTGACAGTTAGCCCAACTCAGTGCTCCAGAATTGTCAACATTGATAAACCATCCATGAAAGAGCCCCCCCCCCAAACAGCATAATCGACGGGATTTAAGTTCAAGCTGTTTGGAAGCTACATGTCAGGGTTGAGCAACGTTTATCACACAATTGGTCGCTATCGTGACCGGCTTGAGTGCGATCTCTGACATTTCACAAGGTAGTGTAACGACACCTATGAGGTGTGGTGGGATCTTTAGTGTTAGTGTTACTACACGTTTTCTGCTGATTCCATCAGTGAAAAAATTGGAAGATCGGTTAATGTTTGATGAAGTTATTGGCGTATAAAAATTTTGTGCCATTTTTTGGCCCACCCTGTAGAGCTGGCAAATGACTAATGATTTTATAACTAGGAGACATATCTAAATTGGAGCAGTTTTTGGGCCGACTGTTAAACTTGTTTTATTGTTTAGAGTTAGTGCTTTTAATTGTCTCTGCTGCTGTTTAGGACTTAGGAGGAACTTCACAGATTGTTTTGATTCATTGATTGGTTGGATATATTTCTATATTTGGTCTAGTTTTTGTGTCGGGTGACTGAACTTGTGATACTGATGCAACGTTGTGAAACCAGTCTGGACGAGTAGACTGCAGTCCCATACGGGGCTAATTGTATCGAGTATAAATTTAGCAAAATTGTGACAGTTTTCCGTTTTTTATAGCCTACAGCTATTTCTATGTCGTTTTAAAAGGCATGTTTACCGTGAGGAATGGCATTCTGTGTATTGTTGAGGCACTATGTTGCTTTCATGTGTGTTCTATTTAGTTGCGTGTGATGTGTGACTGATGCACTATATGTGCATTTGAGGTGATCTATTTGTATTATATGGCTGGAGAGTTTATTTTGTAGTCTTGTTCATGTTATTAGACCTACTAACAGTGGCTGAGGAATAGTTATGACAATGAGTTCAGTTGATCAATGTAGAACAGTGCCGCCGTATAGCTGTGTACTTTTAAACCAAGCCGATCTGCTTGAACCACAGATCTGGCTAAACTTGCACCTATAGTGTACGCCGTACGGTACTACGGGTATTTGCAGTAGTGGCGCGTATCTGTTTCATGAGAATAAGAAGCCTAGCTGCCACTATGGAGGACCAACTGTTTCTGAGCTATAGCGACTAATAGCTTTAAACTTTCCGCGGAAAATTGCGGCCAAACCGCGGCACAAACAGACCTGGTTACTATTGACAGCCCATAGGAACTAGTCGTTGCGCTGTGCAGGGGCATCGTTGCCAACCCCCTACGACTTACCGTTCAGCCACAGTACCACACGATTGGCATAGCAGAGTGTGTAATGACTCTTCAAGGTCATCCAAGGTCAGTGATTTTCGTGTTACGTTAAAGTAAAAGGCTTGTGCGACTTCCTATTAGTGGTTAATAGCAACCTTGGCCCTATCTCTCACCGTTTCTGAGATACGATGTATCATTCGGTGGCGGATTCAAGGGGGGCGGGGAGCGGCCGCCCTCCCTGTCGACCGGATGCATCTAAAACATATGAAAGTTTTGCACCAAAATGCGTTATATTGCATCAAATTTTCAAAAAAAATTTTTGGAGAGGTGGCATAGCCCAGACCCCACCCCCTACCCTTCCGCCCCCTATTCCCAGTTTCTGGATCCGCCACTGGTACCATTTAGCCACAATACCGCGTATTGTCCTTCAGGGTCAGGTAAGGTCGTTGCGGCTAAGCAAGAATGTCCAAAAGCAGTGGTTTAAATTACACCAACTGCACAGTAATTTTTTGGAATTAATCAGTGACTGATCACGCATAGGCCTAATTAATTTGCACATAGGATGATTTGCGGCGAAGTGCGACTTGCATTTTGGGAACTTCATTTGTACAATTTTTTTTCATATTGCAGTATCATTATAAACAGATGTCAGCATCTCTGTTGTAAATAGTGTTAATATGCAATTGCGACGGATACCCGGTACACATATTGTTTTTGCAGCTGCGCATTTTACGATGTTGGCTGATGCTGGTTGTCCTTACTAAGATCAAAGACCGCAAAGCTAAAATGCAAATGCCCTGTCATGCAGACCAGCTTGCATGCTGTTTTCTTGTTCTTATCTCTTCTTGAGCACAACGTGCTACTTATCGTTGTAATCATACTCTTGGCTGCCACGTAGAAGAATCACAAAAATGTGCTAATAGGTCTAGAGCATTTGCACAGACGTGTTTTCAACTTTTCATGATTATAGCACGGACGACAACCTGGCCTACGCGAGGGTTGCAGTTACCTGAGGTAAACGTTGTGTGCAAACATGTTGCTAGTGAAAACACTTTTGTGTATTTAAACTGTTAACACAACTAAAACAGAAGCTTCAGCTATCTCAATGTAATAATCATGTCGCCGATGACGGCCTGCAGTGACAGCCGAAGTTCATGAACATTAGGCCTATTTCTGTCATCGAAACCCGCAAAAAGACGTTTTTAATTGGGGGTACATATCGTGAAAGTGCGTCCGCTGAGTTTTAGGCGGAAGTACTGACAGCATAATTGCGCACATGGCCCATGAAGTGGCCTCAGCGCTCGGTGGTTACTCTCTCCGCAGGTAAAAGTACTGGCAGTATAAGCGATTCCGGTTATTGCTACACGTTTGTCGTTGCAGCAGTGCTGTCTGACCACGCAGCCTGGGATGTGACGTCACGTGGACAGAAGACAGCGTTGCCTTGACAGCGATGAAAAAACAGCATCAGTGTTACTGATGGTGGGGGAGGTGGCAAATGTAGTCCAAATGTTGAATAAATGACAAACCGCGCAAGAGATAATGGCGGTCGAAGGCGGTCGCAAGCTGCTCGGACGCTTAATGCCAAGCTGGACAGCCAAGCTTCAGGAGCAGCCGGACACCAGCAAGGTCTGCAAGCCATGTACCGTCTGCAAAGCAACCATGAAAGCCAAGGAAGAATGGTTGGTAGTTTTTTTAGCTTTTCACCCAGGAGCGTATTTTTAGGGAGCCTTTTATCTGCTCCCTTTTTTGAAAGTGAAAAAATAACGAACAGAGAACAAAATCAAGCAATAATTTAATGTGCGAACGATGAACAGTTGAAAATGCACGTGAGAAATTAGGCTACCCGCTCGCCTCACTTTCAGAAAACATCTAAATAGGCCTACGCCCTCGTTTTATCCGCTGTTGTATAATGTAGGCCTAGATAAAGAAAAGTCACGATGGTCAATTAATTCCCAGTTATTAGGGCCTATGTCTCACGAACCGTCACTGCTATATTGTTTCGCGTGCGCAATGAACCACAGCACATTGTTTTACGTCGATTTTTGATGCCTCCAGCTGCTACCAGAGCTTTTCGCCTATGAAACTGGTTTGTGACGTTTTCAAAAACGATTCTTTCACAACTATTGCGAAATTCGGATGAATGTTGACAAAACGCCTTCCTCCTCCTTGGGATATAGAAAAACTAATGGAGACAAGACCCAACCGAATCAGGCACTTCAACGATGCATCGAACGATGCATCGCGCGTTGTAGGCTACTACCGACGGTTAGGCTTTCTTGTCAAAATATTTCGCCAGCACATTCTGCCAGTGGCGTAGTCAAGGGGGACAGGCCCCCAATCTTTCAGACAAAACAAGCATACGTATAAACTGCACAACATTTGCCAATTTAGTCAGTTTATTTTCGGGAAAATAGTTGAAATTGTTGCCGCCAGATCTCATCTTTTAAAGCAAAAATGCATCGAATTCGATTTCGGCTGCGGCTCCGCCCCAGACCCGGCTGGGGGAGCTCACAGCGCTCCCCAGACCCTCTAGCTGGATTTTAGGGGGTCCTACTTCTAAGGGAAGGAGGGGGGAGGGAAAAGGGACGGCACGGGAAGGGAGAGGTCAGGAAGGAAAACGACAAAAGGGGAAAAGGGAGGGAAGGGAAAGGGAGACGAGCCCCCCAATTGAAATTTCTGGCTACACCACTGCATTTTGCAGTAGGCTAAAGCGTTACTACAAGTATTTCAAAAGTACTTGTCGCTGCACTGTAAAATATTTGGATGCCGTACGATCAATTTTTTTCTAGATTTGTTGTTGTGTCATTGAAATAATTTCTTTCTAAATATGTCGATGACTGTACAACCAAAACTTGCACTTGCCTAAATAACTCACCAGGGGCAGCGATTTCGCCGTTTACGAAATTACTTTCAACTTGTTTAGGATCAATGTATTTGATGTCTTGGTCGTATTATTGCTTTATTGCGTAATTTTTGCGTTGCTGTTTCTGCGCGCGTGCTTGTTAAATCGAACTGATGACAACGATGACGTTGATGTTTTCAGTATAAAGGAGAAGGGCGGCGAAGAGCTGTGTAAAGACGAGATAGAACGTCACAACGAGTGTTTGCGCAAGAACGGCCTTAGTGTTATCGCCACTGCGCCGATCTAGTGATTCGTTCAATCTCCTTCCCTATAGCGTCATCCTGGCTGCAGCTGTGATTAAATTTACTCAAGCCAGGTTTGCTGTCTCTTCATTTAACAGTTTACTTTTTCGGATGATAGGCCTACTCGCTAAAGACATTTTAGACGACTTTTTGTTTTCGAGTTAGGAACCGAGGAGCCTACAGGACGGACAGACGGACCGGTAGGCAACGGGCGAAGGCCGTAATGCGGCCTGTTAAGAATACCGCATAACGATCGAAAAAATACTAAAAACCATTATTAATTTAGATTGCAATCAGAAAAAAGTGGAAGCAGGCCAAGACTGCATTAAATAATTATGAGAATGCGTGTAGCATCGCCATCATCATCGTCACAAATATGGACTATGGGCCATTTTTCTAATTAATTAGAATTAGTTTGCCATTTAGTTAGTTACAATTATAAGTAATACAAGTTCAAAGCCAATTAATTAAAATTGACATTCGTTGCTTTATAATTAGTGAGAAATTATAGTTAGGCCGTTAGTAGCTTAAGTTGGAATTCGCTGACATCAGGTTCAAATTGACATTTCAATCTCTTGCTAAAAATTAAAAATTTGTGTGGCAGAGCACAGCCTAAAAATAAGCAACAGTGCAACGATCAAATTGTTATTTACGTGCTACGGTGGCAATAGCAAACTAACTAGACAACTCACTAAAATGCATTGTGCTTAGAGGAATTTTCAAACTAATTAACGTTCGAATTAAAAAAGTCTCATTCACCAATTAATCTGAATTATAATTAACGCTAATTAAGCTAATTAGCTAATTAATTAGAATGGTTTTAATTAATCGCCCATCTGTGGATCATACAAGCACATCAGCATCATGCAGCTGATCCAGCGGCAGCAGCAGTCTTCCGCTCAGCATCCTTCGAAAGAACCAGTCAAGACGGTATTGATGACACGGCGCAGCCAGTATGCATCCGGGCTCCGTCAATAGAGCTGTCAGTTGCCATTCGTCTCGTATTTCCTGGCATGTCACGAATTTGCGTTGTGCTGTCTGGCAAGATGCTAAATGTCCCGTATTTTTCTTTAGATAAAAAATTCGCGAGAAAATTAATAATGATTATAAAAAGTTGATTTCTTTGCTCCCTCAACAGAGCACTATCACCTTTATGCACTCTAGCAATAACAGTCCTTATGTTATTGCAAAGTTCATGGATTTAGCCCTTTTGGTGTTGGTCAACGTGATGCTGTTGATTCACGTCACGTGCAGAGCAAAAACTGTACGCCTATTAGCGGCCTAAGCTATGTCGGACGTCGCCGTAGCGTCCCCACCACGATTTCACAGATTATATAATCCTAATCCCTAATAGCTTATGAAAAAACTAACTGACAAAGCTGTTTAGTTTCAACTAATTAATTAAAAATGGCAACCTGAATAGTCCGTGAACAACGACAACAGCAGTAGCAGCAGGGTGTCTGCGTGTGTAGCCTACATTGTTGTGTTTTGTATGCACAGATACAGATGGTCATGACGTCACCAAATCGGTAAACACCTCACACACTTCAACAGCGAAAACTGCTAAAATACGGACAAAAATCGCATAAAACAATTATTGACAACTTTCATTCGAACTGTGCGCGCACAATAGGCGGATAACACTTTTCACTATTATACTACGTACGCTCAGTGGCGGATTCAGGGAAGGAGCGCTCCCTCCCCTTCTATTACCTGTGTGCATTTTATAACCGAGTAAAAATTTTCCACAAAAATGCATTATTTTTGCATAAAATTTTAAAGAAAAGTTTCTGCAGAAGGGACACAGCCCCATCCCTCAGCCCCATCCTTTACCCTTTTGCCCCTATTCTAAAATTCTGGATCCGTCACCGCGTACGTTTGTTTTTGCTAATACCGTTAGAGTATGAAAAAAAGTTGACAGGATTTTTTTATTTTATATCTTTAACGAAATAACTAAAATTATAAAATGTCTATCTGTAAATGATATTATATGTCTTTGACTGTGATGTACAAATTAATTTTTAAATTTTACAGTTTGCTATAAAAGATTTTTGTGAATATCGGTTCATGCCTGTGGACGACAGAAATTTGTTGAACTATAAAATATCGAATAAATACAACGCATAGTTTGTTTTTGTTGATTGCTGCTTTGACTTGAGATGTTACACCGACTAAAAGCGGCATATAATTCCCTCAAGTACAGGTGTGCTTCTACGTTACATAGCCGTAAAATATACGTACAGTGTATAAATAATTGTCGCGCGTCAGTACTGACAGCATATGCGGCCGTCCGTCAACCTGTGTGCGTAGTCTCCCAGTGCACTGCGCAACCAGTCAGTCAGAGATCTTAGAATTTACTTCGACGCCGACCTCAGCATGCGATGCCACGTTCAGAAAACCGTTGCCAGCTGCTTTGCCGTTCTTCGTCAGCTGCGCAGCATTCGACATTCGGTGCCGACGTCCATTTACCAAGCACTGGTCGTCGCCCTCGTCCTGTCCCGGCTAAACTACGGCAATGCTGTGCTGGTAGGCTTACCAGGCTACCTGTACAGCCGCCTCCAGTCGGTACTCAACGCTGCCGCACGATCCATTGCCGGTTTGCGGCGCTCGGACCACATCACCGACACACTCGCCAGTTTCCATTGGTTGAGAGCGTCCGAGCGTGTGCAGTTCAAGCTGGCGACGATCGTCTACAGCTCACTGAACGGCACAGTTCCATCATACTTGGCTGCAGACCTACGACGTTTGTCCGGCATGCCGTCAAAACGACGTCTGCGGTCCTCACTGACACGCCAGCTGGATGTCCCCTAGTCGCAGCGCGTAACTGTTGGTGACCGAGCCTTCGCTGTCGCTGGTGCTCGGCTATGGAACAGTTTACTACCGGACATTGTCGCGTCCACGGTCCAACACACTGTCACAGTTTCGCCGTCAACTGAAAACATTTCTGTTCAAACAGTCTTACCCTTCTGTGCTTTTGTCGTGACTAACGCTTTTATCTGTGGTCCTAGCAGTTTTTTTACTTAAGCCACGTTAAAAATTTGCAATGTAATGTAACCCTGACGCAAACGCCTACTCCGATCTTTGACCTAGACTAAAATTGGCGCGCAGATTGTAATGGGTTTCTCCGCGCCTTTTGTTTTCGAGTTAGTATAGCTCGTAAGAGACAGAGACGTATATACACACGGGCGAACAGACGGGCAAGACCTGCAATGCGGAATATCAGGCCGGCCGCATAAAACTCAAGAAGCTGACCGATTGCAACTCACGTACACTGCAACACTGATCAATTAATTGTTAATTAAAACATTTACACAGCGTCATAAGTAGCAAACAAGTCATGCGGAGGCGCATAATAACAGAGACAAGCATGTTAGTTGGTTGGACGCCCGTGGATTATACTGGTGGGCCAAAAAGTAGCAGGATACATAAGTAAACAAAAACTGCAAACATAATAGCATGCATCAAAGGAGGGAAAAAAGCCAAATACCAAAAGGGTGCCATTTTGACCCAACGTTTGCGCTGTACAATATGTGACGTACTCGTACTTTTCACACATCTAAAATGTCTAAATCAGCAGGCCAGCGGCATGTAGGCCTACGGCAAAATTAAACTGCTCACGCACGGTTGGTGTTGTACAATATACACTGTGTCTCAAAAAAACATCCCTGACATTTTCGACAGTAACTCGAAAACCAATTAGCAGATTTTGACAATTTTTGGTACGAATATTCCTGACACAACTTGCCATCAAATGACCATTTAGTTTCTTACCTCACCCAACGTTTGTTTTGCACTACCTTGGGAAAACAAAACCAGCGAAATATCACTTTTTATCCAATGCGATATGACTGCTTAATTAACATAACGTGTAAAACACATTTTGTTCACATTTCGGACACTTTGGCTAATAATTCATCCAGTTGTCCATTTTTCAACTGCCTGTAGTAAAATTGCTTGAAGTGTTAGCCCACTATGCGAACACAGGCAAGAAGATGCTTTCTCCATTCACTTGACAGCAGTATCGATAAAGTTCTGCTCCAGACCAATCTAGGCTGTACCAGTCGCTTCTTGACTTCACAACCATTTTTAGACTTCATCCGGTAAACACACTGCTGCATGACAGTCAAACCTTGTAATAGACCGGCTGTTGGGGCCCACAGATTAGGATAGCTGGAATTTATTGACGTGTTTTCATTCATTTTAACACGTATTATGCTTAGTCTGTTTTCCCAAGTTGTGCAAAAGCAGACGTTAGGTGAGGTGGAAACTAAAACACTTATATAATAGCCAGTTGTGTCACAAATATTTCTGCCAATAATGTGGAAGATGTTTTTTTTCAAGTTTTCTGTTTATTTCAACACATTTCGCTTGATCTGCTTTTCCTAGGTAATGCAGAAGCATACATTGAGTGAGGTGGGAAACTAAATAATCATTTGATGGCAAGTTGTGTCAGGAATATTCTTACCAAAAATTATCAAAATCTAGTTATTGATTTTCAAGTTACGGTCAAAAATGTCGGAGATGTTTTTTGAGACACAGTGTATGTGAACGTTAAATCACGGTCTAGAATAGGAAACGTGAGTGTTAGAAGAACTCACGCTCCAGACGTTGGTTTAACCGACACTTACTCCACAGTCGCCTGCACTCTTGTTCGCTTGATCACGCTTGAGTGCACCCGTTATACTACAGCAGACATAGTGCTAGAAATAACCAGTTTAAGCATGATCGTGGAACAGCAGCTGAAAATGGAGCGTGTCTGCTAGCATTGGTGGGTTCTGACCTCCATTATAGCACGCGTGTCGATAGTTCCAGGCGTGTAGGCGCCGACATTGTCAGAACCAGGAGCTGTCTGCGAGTCATCATCATTCTGTGCTCTTTTTACCGTCGCTGTGTCCTCGCCCACTGCAGTCAGTGTTTCGGCGTCAACGGCTGCTCCGAGCGCCGCCATCTCTTCCTCGGACGGACTGCGCATGCTCAGCGCACTTGTCGCGCCCAGTGACTTCATGGCTGACGCCCAATCCAATGACGTCATGGCTGTAGGGCTGATGCACAGTCGCTGACGTAGACGGTCATTGCACTCGTGTGACACAGAGGCGGTCGCTGCCGACAGCACAAACGGTGACGTCAGCATTGTGACGTGTGAAGGCTGTAGGCGTCGACGTGGAGCACAGCGGAAGAGCGTGTCACGGAAGGCTCGGCGGTAGCGGTTTGACATGACGTTGTACAGTATCGGATTCACCGTAGAACTTACGTAGTACAGCACTCCTGCATAACACTTACATAGTGCACGAATACCAGACTGCATCAAACACTACACATGTAGATAACTTTCTCAGCGCGTTCTTAAGACCAGTGAAAAAAAATCGTAAACAACCACGAACAGAGAACCTTAGCGATTCAATCTGAAGGCCGTGATACACTGTAAAGTGCGCGACGTGAAGACGACTTGTGTGTCACGGGCTTAACCTTCGTTTAATTTAGCCAGCGGCAGACGAGCAAGTACCGGTTTAGGCCTACTTAAGTAGCCCCTCCCCTCTAAGTCATTTGCGTAGCGTGTTAGCTGTAAATAATCTTGAACGCGCTCAGTGTGCGAGCCGTGAGAAGTAGAAACAGTGTGTGTGTGCTGCACTTAAGATACATAGTTTCAGTTCGAAAGAGCCTTCCGAGTAGATGGACCGGCCGGCATGTCCAGATGCACGTTTCCTGGTTTTTTCCCGTTATTCCTGGAAAGTCCTGGGGCGTAACTGCGCATCGCTGCTTGACGATGTAGGTACTTACTTATGCTTCGTCGCGCCTGCAGCCGAACGAGCAACAGAGTAGGATCTAACGAGACGCGGCACATATCGAGCGAGCGGCTACAGAAAGTATAAAAAGAGAGACGTCGTTAACGAACCCGAGACGTAGAAGAGCGTGCTCTGGATCTCAATGAGAGTTGACGTCCAAGCATCCTCGGGCACGCTGACCGTCAGAACTCGTTGAGCGTGGAATGGCGCCCAGCAGACAAAGAACGTCACCAGCACGGCCACTGCAACAATGCCAATATGCTACAGTTGACCACAAACGTCTTCCAAAAGGACGAAGTTAGGCGATGTCTACATGTAGAACTAAAAAGAAAACTAAACTAAAACAAATCTAACACTCGCTTACGATGTTTTTTCAGACAGTTTCGGGCAGCTTTTACCATGCGTGAAAAATCGCACCCGAATTTTAGTTTAGTTTTAATTTTATAGTTTCACGTATGTAGGCATCCCCTTAGCAAATTCTGCGGAATTGTTCCTAAGCAAGAAGAGGAATGTAGAGTGAAGACACCGGTTTGGATTCCCATTAATCCATCAATTATTGTGCCCGTCCTGTGCTGCCTTGGGCTTAATAATGGCACTAAACAAGCATTCAAAAGTGTGCGCGATTGTCAAGCATTACGTAGCAAGTCTCGTAAAAAACAATTACTGCGCTATCAATTTATCGTCTACCGCGCTAAGCTGTACATAGGGTTAGTTGAAAAGCAGGTTAATGCAGTGTCTTAGCGACTCCATTCGTCAGACTGTGTGACTCGCTAATACCGCGGGATTCCAGAGGACGCTTTCAGCATGCCTCGAAACAGACGCACGCGGCGTAACGGCAGTAAATTAAGTCCAGTCGACAGCGAAACAAGCAACACGTTGGCGGCGACACAACTATAGCTACAACCATAGATGTGTAAAGCTGCTAGTTAAACCCAAACTCTACTACTTTGATTTGTTGCACATTTGTTGCACAACAAGTCGTGCAACAAGCTGAAAAATATTGCCAAATTATTATGGCTTTTGTTTGTTTTTTTGTTTTTTTTCTAAAAACTTGCCTTACAGCTTGTTGATTTGCTATAGACTTTTGATTTATTGCGAAATTCATGCACAGTGTGTTGTACAACAAATCCCTATCAAATCGAAAAAGTGGAGTTTGGGCTTTAAGCGACGAGCATCGCTCACCCAGGATGCGTATAACAGTCCGTCGCGTGTTGGGTGACTGAGATATGGCTGCTGACAGTCTTCGATGTCGGTCTGCCGTCGTCATGCTGTTACCCTGCTGCCGACGCTGTAACTCGCTCTCTGCGGCTGATGTGGACGTGGCGGTGGTTTGGTCCACGTAACCTCGTCGTGGGACGGCAGATCGACGCCTCAGAGCCAGGGCTATTGCCACGTAGAGCACGGTCATGATGAACATCGGCACGACGAAAAGCAGCAAAGTCGACGCTTGGAACAAGTACTTCATCTGAGTCATCATCATTCGCCACACCGTACAACGAATTATTGCAAGTTGGCAAAACGTATATAAGATGTGGTGATTATGTAATATAAACTGTAATTACCATCTGAGTCATCGACGAGCGCGGAATGTTGCAGACCAGGGAGTCTGCCAGCGGCCTGTCGTCAGAGTGACGTGGGGAAAAATATTTAAATAGGCCTACATTATTATCATCATCATCATCATTATCATACGATAGCACTAGCACGACAGAACCAAAAAGGTGGTCATGGTGTCACGAAGATGGGGTCCAGGTATAAGTACAAGTCCACGGATACAGGTATCACAAAGACAGATAAGTGGTCAAAATGCGCTACCAGAGTGACGTGGGGTAGGGCTGGAGTATCGCACAGGTGAATGGAATCACGCACTCACGAGACTAATGGGTCATGAAGGTGGGTGGTATTGGGTGTGTGGTATCAAACAAACGGGTCGTCAGAGTGACGTGGGTCGTCAAGGTAGTGGTACGTGCGAGTGTGCACTGAGAACGGTACGGCGGACAGCGACGCGCCGACCCAGAGCGCAAAGAGCATCTTGACAGCTCGCGCCGGTGTGGACACGGCTTGAGCGCGTAGTGGGTGGCAGATGGCCACGTACCGCTCGACGGTGAATGCAAGGATTGTCAGCACAGACGCCGTCGACATGAGCTCTGTGAGGAACGTCTTGAACACGCAATATGGCTGGCCGAAGCGCCACGGATATGCCTCCCATATAGTGTACAACTCCGGCGGCAGACCTATAGATAGCCACAGCAATAGATCGTGCGTCACGCGTCACGAAAAAAGCCTGCGATTTCCACAGGCGTTTTCATTTTTTGCACAAATGTTTACCAATTTTATCAGCTCGTTTAATTTAATGCTGCAAGCAGAAATAAACTGCTAATTAACTGGAATTGAGTTAAGCGCTTCCTTTTCAAATTTGCTGCTATTTATACTGTGAAATGTGACTATTACGTCATCAGCTGTTTAGTTAAAAATGGTACAATTTATTTTCACACAGAATAGGTCTATATGCATTGACATAATCCACTAGGTGATTTTCTGCTGGCTGAATTAACCAATACTATCCCATATTTTGATATATTTTGACGGACACGCTCAGCATTAAACTTGCGATAAATAGTAGGCCTAATCAGATATCTCATTAAACCGGCTGGGCTCAGTAGAGTACGTGAATGAATCGTCGGCTTTAAATGCCTAGTTGGAGACCGTGATCCGATCCGCTGTCCTGTCGATGGACGAGCGTAGTTTGTTTCAGTTGTCCACAACAAACTCCCGGAAGTCGGGATTCTTAAACGGCGTTCACACTACGCATGGAGTCCGCGCGTGATGAAAATAATTAGATCGCTCACTGCCGTTACCATGACTGCGGTTTACTGATTGCATGACTGCCGTAGATTAGTGCTTACCATTCAGTGATGCGCACTTTTAATTACAGTTGTTTCTAATGCTGGTTGGCCTATAACCACGATTTCAAACACATCAGGGCAGCTATACTTTGATTGCAATTTCACTCGATGTTACACGAAAATATCGGTTTTCGAAATTTTTCTTCAGAAGACCAAAGCCATTATTGCGACTCGACTTAGGTGCGTTGGCGGTAAGTAACGCGTGTCGACAGGAGTTGATTAAAGCGAGAACGTTCGTCAGCCTACTCCATACTGGATCAGTTCTAGTGAGACGGCCAACACCGTGACACTGGCAATTGCGTCACTCACGGCGTCTGTAATCTAGACGACGTCGCAATGTGACGTTACGTGTAGCGCTAGTTACAGCTGCTGCAGTCGAGTGAGGTCCATTTCAAGTTGTCGATGTCGACAGCGCCGTCCGCCGGCACTGATTCAGTAACAACTTTCCCCTACCCGCGTCACTTGGCAGTAATTATAGCTCTGAGACTTTCTGAGTGTCAAGCGTCAGGAGCGACGCGGAATGCCGGACCAGAACTTGACGAACCGACGAGCAAAACTAGACGGGAAGCATCGTTAGTGAAAAAAAGTAGGCGTAGCAGAAAAAAGCAGCAATTTTCCAATAAACATTAAAAATTTCCGACGCAGAAAATTATGGATGCTATAGAAATTTTAATTTTGCTTCCAACTTTTTTTAAATGGGAGGTTTTCAGCCCAAATTTTGCATTCTTTGGACAAAAATTTTTCACAAAAAAATTTTGCGACAATTTTCCGACAGTCAAATATTTATGGTGGGCAACTGCCCTAACTTCCCCCCCTGCTTGCCACAACGCCATGATTAAAGCTGGAAATACAACTCTGCTATTTAGTTTGTCGCTTCCCAGTCGATCCTGCATTTTCAGCGCCTCACGCATCAATGTCGTATGCAGTTCACCGTGAACTGCAATAGTATTGGACTCTGTATGAGCTTTGCATGGAGAAAAAAATAATATTTAACGTTAGCGATGATGGAGCGTGTTACACGCTGTTGGAAAAAATGAAGACGAAAACGATCACATTTTAGATTCATTTGCTATAGTGTCTGGTTGTTTAGGCTACGCTATTATCTATGCCTACGCAACGCGTGTATAATGGGGCGTTTACACGATCCAGCAAACGTCTAGCAAACTTCTAGCAAATGTATTCAAAATACACCTGCTAATGCTAGACGTTTGCTGGAAGTTTGCTGGATCGTGTAAACACCTTATTAGGACCTATTAGGCCTATACAGTGTACGCTTAATGCGTTTATTGTAGTTCTGTACTTTGCTGATACTTTTGTCTATTTTATTGCAATTAAAACGATATACGAAGCATTTTATTTTACAAGATAAAGTAGCATCATTGAGTGATTAACCGAGGTAAACTATTAAAATACTAATAGTTGCAAATTACTTTCACCGAGTTCCAGGCGTCATCCAGTTCTTTTAGTACAAAATACATCTCTGTTCAAAGGATTGTTCATGCGCTTCTTTTCCCTGACGTTATGTTGATAAAAGTGTTCATGATTCGACAGCGCAATCAATCCAGAGAAGAAGCGGCGATAAACGTCATGAGGCATAGGCCTACTGTTAGTCCCTCTGTTCGTCTCACTAACTGGGGCTTTAGGCGTCGTATTGATGCCGCTTTCGCTGCTGCTGCTGCTGCTGGGTCACGGATAACTCATGACCGACGCTGCGCTGCAACACATCAGTTTGTCTTGAGGCGTTGGTAAAGAGCGACTTTATGTTAACTGCTCCCAAGATGCCGCAACGAATACGCTTATCAGATTGTACCATGAAGGTAGATTACAGACAGTAAAAAATAGCAATGTGAACACACACTGCAGTGGCCTTGACCGAGATTTTCTCACTTCTGCACTGCGCTGGAATAATTCGATGAGGATCTACCACTGAACAGTAGCAGAAAAGCAGGTGCCTGTTTTAGTTCGACCGAAATAACCATGTTTTTTCGTAGAAAATAAAAGTAGTAAAAATATGCAACTTCAAACATCTGTAGGCCTATTTCTAAGTTTACAAAGCAAGCACAGAAAAATTGGCAGATGTGTCATCGTGACAACGATAACAAATACTGGACTCGTACGTGCCTGTTGCCCAGTGCTTCCATGTATTTCATGAAAAATTCGTGATTTTTTTTGCTTTTAAACGTGTTGAAACTCAACAAAATACAGCGTTTAAAATGTGTTTCAAATAAAGCTTATGCAAAACTTATTTTTACATAGAGCCGAGAAAAATTGTAATGTACAGGGTGCGGCATAAAAAGTATCCCCCCAAAAGTGTTTGACATTTTCTGAGCAACCGCTTGAAATTTTATCGCCAAATTTCATACACTTGTTAGGTGTTTATAGTTTAGTAAAAATGCCAAAAAGCATGTTGTTAGTTTTAACTACGACAAAATTACTAGATATTTCGCGTAACCACATCGTCATTTCTCACGTTCACAAGCAGCGGGATATGTGCACTGTGCAGAACAAACGGCGCACCATATGTTTGCGCCTCATACAAACACATTATTATTCGAACAACATAACAAACAATTTGGCAGTGACTTTGAAAACTTGACGTGACCATTGTCGGCTTTCAGCCTTTCACACATGCATTTATTCTTAATAAATTTTTTAACAACCTTGTTGATGGTAAGTTGTCTCAGTGCTTTCCTCAGCTTGGCGACAGATTTCAGTTTTAGTGAGAAATTGTCAATAAATACGATAGCAAATTAAAATAGAAGGTTTTTCAGACTTTTCCGTAAAGTTTACGGCACTTTGACGTCACGAGCAACAAAATGCACCCATTTAAAAACTTTTAAACGAGCCTTAACGCCCATTGGGCGGCGCTGATCTCCCATTTTCACTGGACGCAAGCTGCGCCCACCAGGTATAGGGAGAGAAGCCACTGGCCGCCACTGTGCAAAAAATGCATGAAAATATGCTATTTCAGCGTTGATTTTTAGAAAAATTTTCTGGGAGTATGGCCCCCAGACCCCCATACTGGGAAGGGTCTACAGCGCCGCTCCCCAGACCCCATCGCCCTCGGCGTTTCAGCGCTTGGCGCCTTCATGCCTCGCTCGGGACTTACGTACGGTCTCTCCATTGTTCCACCCGGACATTTCTCGCGCTCCGCAAAATATTTCAACAGCATGACGCCTACTGGCCTCTATCTCGCACCGTTTAGCCACAATATATGCGTGACAGACTGACAGACGACAGACAGACGACAATCGTACCATAAGCTCGAACGTTACGTAATTGCGGTCAGCTAAAAACCGAAACAAAACGTTTATTGCGTCTATATGCAGTATTGCGCTGTTATCACGTACAACAGACAGCAGGCTGTTCCACGGTGGTGAGCCCATAAAAGACCAAGCTTTTACATTCGGCTGATGTCTGCTTTCTTGGCAATAATAAATCCCGTTGATGTAGGCCGGAGTCACAAGTGACTTGAAACGTTTTCCACTGGGATCATACTGCAGAGATTCAAGAAATACGCAGGAGCAGCGATATGAACAGTTTTCCACTTTCTACACAAGACTCGCTGAGCTGTGTAGCCTAAATAGGGGCTTATTTCTGTAGGCTCTACGTAATCAATGAAGAATTTGTGTGATGTGGATGTTTGATTCCGACACTAAAAAGTAAACTAAACGTAAAGTCCTTCCCGAGCCTTAAGGCGCATTGGGCGGCGCTGATCTCCGTTTCTTTGGCCCTCAGCCAGACACCAGTTTTTACACTTCGAGACCACGGATATGGGACTAGTGCATTGCGCGGTGTGCCCGTTTATGATTCCAGCTTTCGCTGGTACTCACTGCGCCTACCCAGGGAGGGATGGCCAGGCTGAGTTGACCTGGGTGGCTGGTTACATAGCGGGATGGTCACCCATCCAAGTACTAACCGGGCCTGGTGTTGATTAACTTCGTTGATGCAATCAATGACGTTACCAACTAAACCAGACCACCACACTAGACACTATAATATTCGTTTAAAGACTCTTGATAATAAATATTAAAAACTCCCTGTGTCTATTGTTACAAGCGCGTGCCGTATATGACTGGCAAATGGCATCTTGCGACGTCAACACGACGTTGAACGACCTTTCAGATTTTGTCCTGACAACGTCAGCGTTGGTGACGGGCGCGTCGGTCATCATCAGCGAGTAAGGAAGTAAGTTAATTTTATAACGCATCAACGCCACGTCAACCGCTAATGCGCTGATATTGCATTAGCCTAGTAGTCTGAAAAGAAGAAAAATATCTTAAGTATGGTTCACAGACGGAAGTGGTGTGAAACAAAATCGAGCAAATGTCTCGGTTATCTGATGGCCAATAACGAGAACGACCCCTCTTGGATTAGTAAAGCAGACAGATATAGTTGCTAAGAAGTAATTTACAGCAAAGTATTCAGGTACTGACGGTGAATCATGTCCTCTAATTATCATATTCTTAGCTTTTATCGCCGTAATACTGCTCGTGTATGTGCACTATTCCTAGACTCAACTTACATGAATACAACCTAGGCCTACAGCTGAAACAACGTTGCATACAATTTACTTAAAACTAGCCGCCAATGTACTTATTGTTTGAGTTCACTTGGCGGCTGCGACGGATAATTCTCTCCGTGGAGGACATTTCTAGTTGCAGCAATTTTGCAACACCAAACTGTCAATATCAAGCATCATTCTGTGTTGCAGCATGTCCGTAGACTGCCTACATGTCGACTATAGACCTGTGCAATTTCGTTTATTGCAGAACTCCACGCAAGCGCAACTAAACTACAGCAAAACAAAATAAAACAAATCAGATAGTTTTTTTATCGCAGTTCTATTGCACTACGCTCGAACACTTGCAATACAACGGTCGTGTGAAGTTTTATGTACGTCAGCACAAACTCTCAGAAAAGTAGTGCAATGTCGCGTGCCACAATAAAATGAAATATGTTGCTTTACAGTTGTTTTAGCTTCTTTTATTCTTATTTTATTGCACCTGTGCGAGCGCCCTTATTATTAAGACGAAGGCGTATGATGCGAGCAAGCCAGCGCCATAGTATTCTATGTAGGCCAACACATGTGGCAGCACTGTGCATCCCACGCTGGTGTAGGTTGCGTGTCGAGTCCCTGATGTATCCAGGAAGCTGCAAAATTACTCATTATCATCGGTGGCACGTTTATTAGGCCTACAGCACATTCGTAG
>Ga0056128_1003329_pt1 | contig 19659 bp, 13 predicted proteins | sample WorMetLIZISLAND2_FD_71113 | JGI IMG/M metagenome (GOLD analysis project Ga0056128, IMG submission 71113) | Marine gutless worms symbiont microbial communities from Max Planck institute for Marine Microbiology, Germany - Olavius geniculatus... ... | reverse complement strand
CAGATCTGTCGCGCCGACAACGTCTGCTTTCATTACAAAGCAATAACGGCCGTCGGGGGTATCATTGTTCGCCGCTGTCGTATACAGTGCGGGCGGCCGGTTAAGGACAATGTCGGCAAAAATCGGGAGTTTTGTCAAAAAATCATTCTCGCGTAATATGGGTCATAAAATCGGGAAGCTTCCGCGAAAATCGGAAGAGTTGGCAGCCCTGCCTAAATTGGCTTCCTATAACAATATCAATGTCAGCAGTAAATATGTACAGTGCAATCTCGCAAAAACCTCGAATGTACAGTAAAAAACCTGCACCAACAGATGATTGGTGATGCAGATCAAACTACGTCTAGCACAACATCTGGTGTGGACAGACAGAAAAAGGCACGGAGAGACACATGTGTATAATATACATTCATGCCCACGAAATACACATAAGCACAATACATCCAAAACCACCTAACAGTTATACAAGCAAAAAATCAATTGTCCTCATGCTGTTTATCAAGTTAACAAAACATTCAATTATGGAATGCATCTTCTCAATTGACTATGTCCAAGCAACTGGTTACCTTTTCCTTTGTGCGGAGTTCGTCGAACATTTCTTCAATCTCGCGATGCCAGTCTTCCTGGATTTCCCGGAACGACTCGTGAGTTGTCGTGACAAACTCTGATCTGCTGATCTCATCCAGTAGTGACAAGACGTCGCGGAATGACGGACGGTCATGCGGCTCAGCATTCCAGCATCCTGTCAATAGAACATCACTGTCTCGAACTATCAGGTGCTTCAGTCACTTGGCACATAACAACAGCTAACAACAACAGTTGCTAACTTAACCACTGCTGCTATTACATAGTACTTTCTTCCTTATTTCTGTTATGGTTCAAACTCTTTTTATGGTTTCTTGAGACACCTGCCTTGTAAAAAAAACTGTTGCAAAAATGCTGCAGCATGCCTTTATTATCTGTTTGCTGTTTACAATAAATGTAAATGCTTTGATACTTTTTACTGCAATATTACAGAAAAACAAACCCGAGTGTATCTTTTAGCTTCTAACTGAATAGTAATCACATAAATGATTAGTCACAAACAAATATTAGAAGCTGACTATTTAGTTGAACTAAACAAGCAGAAACAAAGACAGAAAGTTTCCAAATCATGAAACGTGCTGATGAGTAGGGACCAACTAAATTCACGATTTCACGGCTGTGACATTTTCCGTGAAATTGGCCTTCTTCCGTGAAAAACGCCGATTTCCGTGAAATCCGTGACTTTTCGTGAATTTTAGCGCTTTTAGTTTAATTTACGACAATTCCAGAGTTTTATCAGCTGCTTTTGTACGAATGTTGCTGTTAGCTACGTGTTGCATTTCAGCACTAAGTAGTTGACATTGACTGTCTTGAGTTTTGACTTATAGTGTAGTAAATATTCGTTATTCTGAAATTTCTTCATTTGCAACAGCGCAGCACCTCGAAATAACGTCTGTAGGGCCCGTGAATTTGCAAAGCTCTTTCCGTGAATTTTCCGTGAAATTTGACACATTTTAAAAATTCTGCCGTGAAATCATGCATTTTTTTCCGTGAATTTGGTTGGTCCCTACTGATGAGACAACTCACGCTCAAGTAGGCAGCGGAAGTCAGAAGGAGAAGTGGTCGGGATAGGCAAAGTGAGTTTATTTATAGCAACACCATACGCCACGGCATAGTTCTCTATGCCCTTGTATGGAGTCTCACCAGTAAGTAACTCCCATGCCACCACTCCATAGCTAGCACATTGTCAGCAGCGTTTAGTCACATGACAGTACACATGCAAAAAAGCAAATGTTTCCAAATACATCAGAATCATGTTTATCAAAGAATACACGTTTTACAACACATTCGTGCTAGTCTTGCACATAATGCATATTGTGTACAATAATCAGTACAGAAATGTAATCAATATAAAATACGAGATCTAGTGCATGTAATAATAGCATTTTTATTTTTACATAATAAAATTAAAAGTCCAATAATAAGCTCAAACAGAGAAAGTGATGCACCACACAAAATCATGAAACATATTTCTTGATAAAATGACATGTAAGTACAAATACAAGCTGACCATACTGTACAGATAAATACCTCCAAACATCACTGGCTTTTGAATAAACTTGAGCACGTATAACTTCGGGTGCCATCCATGCATATGTTCCAGCGACACTCATACGCGTCGTGTGTGACACTTCGCGGGCCAACCCAAAATCAGTTATCTTCAGTGTTTTGCTATGCAGATCCTCATTTTCAATCGGCTCAAGAATGAGAACTGTGAAACACAAATAATAGTCAGCAGTATTCAGACATGGGTTTAGAAAGTACTGGCTATTTCAGAGTGTGCCAAAAAATGACCCAACTTGTTTTTGTCAGAACTTCGTCAAATCTCCGCCAAATTTGATAATTTTTGGCACACAGATAGTCAAGACAATAGAAACATGTAAGGTACACTCCCTGTCCATCTCACCTAGTTTATGTGAATGCACTACCGTGCAAAACGCAGATAATTTTGGCACATCCTGTGGTATAGACCAAACACATAACTTAAGATGCTACAAAGTTTGATCGCACATCTAAGTTCTATAACCACACTGAGTGCTAAATAACTCATATAGGCCATAGGAAAAAATATACCTGGTATCCGCAAGTCACTGCAGTGTTATATAAACAAAAGGAGATAACTAACACAAACCTATGTTGAAGTGGAACATTAGCTGGTGTGAGATATCTGGTCCCAACAGTGAATCTTAACTCTGAAGCTTTTAGTGTAACAAAATAACCAAGTTTATTGCAGTGATTTCAATTTATATTTCACTGGCCAGAAACCCACTTATCCATATAACTATACAGTACCTGGTAGTCAGTAAAACCAAAGGCTCTGAAGTAGAACTGTTTTTCAGAGTAAAAGACAGTACAGCACCTAATGAAATAACAACGTTCACTGCCTAGTCAACTTACTATTGCTGGATTTCAGATCGCGATGGACAAGAGGCAACTTGGCTTCTTCGTGCAGGTAGTTCATGCCATTAGCAATCTGAGTAGCCCAATCCACCAACACGTCAGGAGCAAGCATACGTCCACTCAAAACACGATTCAGTGATCCTCCACGAGCGTATTCCATCACTAGACACAGATTAGGTTCCGTCAGACAAGCGCCACGCAACGCAATGATGTTACGATGTCGAAGCAGCCAAAATAAGCGAGCCTCACGGCGGACACTTTCCACTGTGGCAATGGCAGCATCTCCCGGTTCTGGTAGAACAGCTTTCACAGCAACCTCAGCTCCGTGCCAAATGCCTCGGTAGACCTTTCCAAAACCACCCATGCCTATTACTTCCTTCAGGTCCAGCGAGGCATAGTCAATTTCACGTAGAATGAGTGGCGATGGTGAGGATGATGTTGCAACACCAGTAAGATCACCAGCGCCCAACAACCCGACGGCCTCATTACGACCAGCGACGTATGTATTTGGGAATATTCCTACACGATCATCAATGCAACCCGTCCACCAACCATCATCACCGGAAATCCGTGAATCACGAGAAAGGACTTGTATCAGCATACCACGCCGTAGTGTCAGTTCATCATCCCGAGTTGCATCATAGTCAAATATGGCGACAACACAATCTGACACAGCACCCAGCGAGACTGCGCGATCCTTCCACGTTTGTGCTGGTCGTCGTAACACTGCCTTGGCTGGGCCAGTCATCTTGTTTGTCACTGCTTGGGACCAGTCACTCGGACCACGTGAGAAACTACTCTTGATTGCTTGAAAAGGATTTCGTGAAATAGATGGACTTTTAGACAGCATCGATGGTGTTTTCAACACAGTGCCCGAGTTCCTCGTTGCAGATGGACTTTTAGACAGTGCTGATGGATTTCGAGATAGACTGATGTTTCGTTCTGCCATCATGAAACGATTCTTATTCATTTATATCACTGGCATTATTTCAAACATACCTGAAATACACATAACAATCACGATATCACAAACATATAAAAATACGTAAAAATGTCTGAACTTTCACACAACGTTAAATGAAGCATATCTGCAATTGCAAGTATAAGTAATAATTTGAAACCCACTAGAATCTTTAAAACATAGTTTATTTTTCAAATATCAGTGACGGTACTGTGGGAAGCTACAGTACTTATGGTATTCGCTGTTAATACTACTGATGCATGTTATGCCAAATACCCAGTGCTCCTGACGCAGGAAATCTGGTTAAAAGTCAAGACAAGTGCCACCTTGACTTGCTGGTCTCTTAAGCACTAATACAAGCGATATAGATGGGTTTTTGTATTTGGTGAAATTCGGAATTTCTGAAACGTGTACTTTGCAAAAATTTGGCTGTGAAATGTTTCGCAAATTACACCTTACAAACTTTCTGCAATCCGAAAAGTTCAAATAATCAACTTACGGTAAACCTACATAGGCTATTAGGAGTCCCGAAACAACCAATGCAATGAACGTAATGCAACGAACATAAATAATGCAATGTACGTGCCCCGCCGTCACCCAGAAATATAAAGTGCACCAGAATGCACCATTTTGAAAAGAAAAAGTCAAAAATTTTCTCCCCAGCCCCCACGAATATGTTTGGGGGCCCCACAAGAATGTTTCCCCGGGCCTTTTTTACATACTACTTCGTCTTAATAGTCGATATCTAAGACAAAATTTGCGGGTTCTTGCTTAATTTTTGCTCACGAGCAATTTAAAGTGGCCGTAATGGCCATCGGTAACACCGGGCCACTTTAAATCGCTCGTGAGCAAGAATTTTGGTTAGGGTTGGGGTTAGAGATAGGGTTAGGTTTTAGGATTAGGGTTAGTGTTAGCTATGTTACCTGGTCATATATTTCACATTTAATTGCTGACATTTCATCGAACACGAAAACGTAAACAAGCGTAGAATATTGACACACTATGATTAGTATACCTCGCATTTGTGAATATGTTACGTTACTTTGTGAAAAGTTACTTTTGTTACTTTTGATGTTCCATGTTTTTCCACTTCAGATGTTGATGTTGACAAATTCTGTTTCACTTGAATTAAAACTCGAACGATGCTAAGTAAAAACGATTAAATCAACGACTGCATTGCCAATCCATCAAAAAAGGTATGTTTTAATACGTTACATCGAACAGAATTTCGCTACAATTATACATGACGTCGCAGTGGCTATCGAAAGGCATAATGCCATGTCTACGCCAATTCTTGCCGTTTTTCTGTAAAAAATCTCTCTCAACAAAAAATAACAAAAAACCCAACAATTTTATCACAGATAATAACTCATAAGACGTAAATCTTTGCAAAAACGCTTTTTGAATCATTAAAATTTGAGGACAGGTTGATAACCTTTTACCATGAGCATTAACCCTCATACTCTAATCCTAGCATCGATGCTGTCTACAGGGGATTACAGCCGTATCTAGTCTGGCTACACTAACCCTAACTGTAGGACTAAACGCACAATAAAGTGGCCGCTGTTTTCTTCACTTTTACAGAAATCTGAACCAGTAAATATCAATAATCAACTGTATTGGCATTTCAGCAAATAATTTTAGGACGTTTGCTTTGCAAAGGAAAATGGAGAACAGCAACTCACGCTAACGTCGAAGAATCAGCCGTTAAATAGCAAATGTCGCACAACAAATCGAAACAACAATACGCGAAGCATTTTCGCCAAACAGTAGTGTAATACCGGAGAGAAAATTAACAACTTAATTGCAAAATTCACTTAAATTCACGTCTTTACACAAAACACATCCGAGCAAAACAATAGTGACGTAACCACGAATGGTTTTACTATATATTTCTTAATACAAAATATTTTTTACATTATTATTTATTTTCTTTGTACCTAAATAATATTTTATTAAAAGAAGATGCGAAAATATTTTTATGCAATTGTTGCAAATATTTGTTTAAAATTATTTGGTCTTTACCATAACTGCTCCGCACCCGTTGAATGAAGGCACTTTACCTTGAGAGGACTGAGTCACTTTGTTATTGTTTTTGTTTACGTTTTACAGTGTTTTACTTTTGACAAGTTTGCAGTTATCTGATGGGAGATCAGCGAAAGATTTGCCAGCACACTTTTAAAACTATTTGCCATGTGACATCACCGATGTAGATGTCTTTCTGTTGTCATTTGTTGCGCTAACCTAACATCCAGTGCAAACTTATGGGCCAGTGATGGCTGTGCAGATGACTTCCACTGAACTTGAGATAGGAAGTGAAATCATGCAGATTTCCTGTTTATTCTTACTCTGCTTCACGTGAGACACTAACTGCAATGGCTTCGGTAAAGGTGGCAGTACGTGTTAGACCGATCAATAAAAGGTATAATTTGTGTGCCTAACAGACACTGTTACATATATATGTAGCATACATACGTTAAGAATTCTGTGGCCAACTTGTATAACGTCGTCTGTATTGACATCATCACCAGAATGCTGTGATTTCACTTGGCATCATCATCATCATCATCAACAAATAGCCGGAAGCAGGCCAAAGGCCTTTATTTCCGTCCAAAGTAGATAACATTAACACAAGTATCAATAAAAAACTAAATTAAACTAATACTGTTTTTACACTGACTTCCGGTACTAGATGACAGATTTATAATCATAATACAAACTAAAACAATGCCAGTGCAAATCTAAACATCTTTTGAAACTACTAACACTACATGCCGATGCAACATCATCTGGTAGCGAGTTCATAGGCGGATTTAGGGTGGCCAAAAGGGCCAAGGCCCTCCAAGATGCCAAAGTCGCCTTTTTTGCCTAGCATATGCAGAAACTACTCACTCACACTTTTTTGTGCTGAGCTTAACTAACCATCTATGAGCCCAGTTTGTGAATTTATCATTTTTTGACTGTAATATTTCTGCATCAACTCTTCTCTTGATGTGATTGTATAGCCTTGCAAAAAAACAACAATGGTACAGTAATGGTCGGTATGGTACAGTTATTGATGTGTAATTGGTGAAGGAAATCTCATCTCGTGGGTAGCAAGTCAGTCCAAGCCTATTGGCAGCCAAGGCCAGAATTAAAAGTTGGTCTGAAGGTCAAGGCTTAACATCCATGAGAATGGATAATTAAAACTAGGAGTCAATTAGCCACTGAACTAGATACATCTGTGATTATCCACTGGCACGAAATTGATGCTATGCTAGATTCAACTGATTCATATTTATGAACACATTTTATATATGTGCGCTGTACAGGGAGTTGGACCTAAACTGTGCTGTGATTGTCAGCGTGGAGGGCAATACAACTTGTGTCGCTAATTCACGGGTACTGTTGTTATTTTTGTGTACTGAACTGAAATTTTTTTTTAACTAGTAGATATTTTTTTAAAAATTTGTTAGCAATTTTTATACAAATGGTGAATAAATGTACTCTGTGTATAACTCCTACTGATTGTTGTAAACTTGATCATAGTTCAGGGTAAAATGAATGTACATTGTACAGGCATTTTGTTCATTGACAGTTACACTGCTGTAGCCAGTTTTACCCAACTTTTGAGTCATTTGTAGATGGACTTTCTAAATAGATCAGTAGATAAAGTGGCACTTTACTAGTAAAATGGTGTTTGTTAGAGCTGTCAAGGCGTTAATTTTTTTAACGCATTAATACAGTGTGTTAATTTTTTTAATGCATCAATTAACGCGTAAATTAACGCACCCAGTCCTGTCGAGATGGAGAGTGGGGGGTAAATTACCCCGGGCCCAAGACGTTTATGGGACCCGCCTGTAGAATATAGAAAGTTAGAAAAATGAAAAAAGTTTAAAAAACGCATATAATTTTTAATTTTTAAATGTATTTAGACTATTTACTATTTAACTATAACAGTACTTTTATTTTGTATATCATCTCTTGTCCATCATAGAGTCCCATCATTTTGTGATGGACTCTATTGGGTTACGCTTACGCTTACGCGAATTGCTTGCTTACTGTCTTTTGTCAGTTTTGTGCGTATGTTTATATGTCTGTCTGTCTGTTCATTTGTGATTGGTGAATAAATAAAGATTTTAAAATGTAATAAACTTTAATAAAGTAACTATCAATATTGCCGATGTTGTACGTGGACAGTGGACTATTAGCCTGTCAATGAAATAAGTAAGTAATTGTTTATTTGCAGTAGTGATGAAACGAAAACTAGTTTAGTTACTTGATTTCATTCGATTGTCATATAACCACAGTTTAATGGAATATCCGAACTTTTGCTGCACAGAATTTAGTAACTAAATGACATAAATTTACACATGTGCGTTAATTTTTTTAATGCACGTTAATTTATTAACGCATTAACGTGTTAATTAACGCGTCAACTGTGACAGCTCTAGTGTTTGTATATCAACTGCTGTTGATGCAAGTTGAAGAATATTTTTGTGACCTTTATGTGTTTCTGATGAGTCCACTTGATCTGATTGGTTTGGTTGCAGTTGTCTTCACGTCTGAGTAATGACAGCTTTTGTCAGGAGCGAGTTCGACAGTTTTCTTTTGACCACTCCTACACGTCGACTGATTCTGTTGAAACACAGAATTGCGCTCAGGAACAGGTGCTTTACCCTTATTTTAGTTCATAACAGTTGTATGGCTAGCTAATATGTCATCAGCTTGTTAGATGGCATCAGCTAAAATGTTGTTCTTAATAATAATAATGCTATGGGCCTTATAATACTTGTAAAATACTGTAACTTTCCATTTTGAAGAATGGAATGCAATACTTATCATTCATTTCTTTGTTAATGTGAAAGTGCTATTGCTTTTTTCAGATTAGTTCTTAATGAGTTGTTGTTTTCAGGTCCATTAAACCAAACACTGTTTTAATTAAAATTGTTAGTGTGGTGACAAGAAGGTTATTGGGTTATGAAGTTTGGCTCCAAGTGCAATAATTCCCAATTGGCTAGGACACACCTGGAGTAAAAGTAGAAAATTTGTTCAGTCTAAAGTAGAATGTAGTACAGTAATAGTTGTAGTCTATTTATAATTATAGGAGAATATTGAAAATTACTATTGCTGAGTATTAAAGGGTGTACTTGCCAATTTCCACTGCATTGCCCATTCACAGTGAACGTATAAAATTTATTGCTGCATTTTGTTAGTAATTGATGCCTGATTTTATATACTAAATCACCGTTTTTGATGCTGTGTCAAAGATTTTCAGTGACCTGGGTACTGAAGTTGTGGATGCTGCATACACTGGCTACAATGCTTGTGTGTTTGCATATGGACAAACTGGCTCTGGAAAGACGTACACTATGATGGGAACTTCTGTAAGTTTAAGGAATTACTCTGTTATAAGGATGTATGTGTGTGTAATATTGGTGTACTTTGAATTGCAACAGTGTAATTGATATTTCACGTCGATCTTATCATTTACCATTGAAGGGTAGTTTGTATAGGACATGACGTCATCTGTTTTGCTTGGTTGTATTGACCGTACTGTTATACACGGTGTTTCATAAAAAGGACTCCCTTTTGTTTTTTTTTCATAATTCACTCAAATGATCAGTTTACACAAGATTTGTACCAGTTGTAGTTGAAGAAATACTAATTCAAAATATTGCAACAAAATATGGCAGATGGTTAAATATATTTCGCTAGTTCTGACATAATGCTGACGTCATAATGTGTCACAGGTACAAACTGGATAGTCTCAACTGGTGCTGTCAGTTGCTACCCTGCTCCAGTGGTGAAAAATCTGGTTCATTCATGACATATTGTTGAAGTTTTACAGTTACAGTTACAAAAACATGCAAAGCGATGGCATTTACGTGTCTGTGGGGATAGTTGGACTTTTACGCGTTCGAGCAAGACAGTGCACTATCACACCAAGCTTGCAAAATGGTTGCATTTTTGGATTGCAAGACGCCTGATTCCATGTCCTCATGTTGCTTAGTGCTGACACAATAAACATTTTTCATTAGCGAACCAGATTAAGCTCACCATCAAAGCAGGGTAGCGACTGACAGCACTAGCTGTGACTATCCTACTTGTACCAGTGACACATTATGACGTTAGCATTACGTCAGGACTAGCAAAGAATATTTAATCAACTGCCACATTTTGTTGCACAATTTTGAATTAGTATTCCTTTAGCTACAGCTGGTACAAGTTTTGTCTAAATTGATCATCATTTGAGTGAATTATGAAAAAAAACAAAAAGGGGTCCATTTTTTATGAAACACTGTGTATGATTACAAACAGTATAGAAGGCTGGGGAAGTGATAGACTGGGAATAATATTGTAATTGGTAGTCCTGACAGAATATTAATGGCATTATGTTACAGTGTTAGTGGCAGGGAGGTTTATTGTGAGAAATTTAGCCTTATCATGGTAGTTACTGGAGGAGATTTTTATCTGCTTGTGTCTACATTAAATGACTTATATCACAGTGTGTTAATTTATTACATTGTTTTTGTTCATCTTGTAGTTGTAGTGAATGTTAGATCTTTTCACTTTTTAAAGGAAGAAAATGTATGTGTATATCTGTGAGACTTTTTAATTAATTGATATCACTAATACCTTATATTCATTGTATTTTTATGGTGTGTTTTGCTGTAATTTGTAGGAGAACCATGGACTTATTCCTCGCATTTGTGATGTAAGTTAAACGTATATTTTTATACTTTATGTCGGCGTTTGTCTTATTAATAGCTACAGGATGAGGTTCATTAGGTGATTTTGCAAGGTAATGTGGCAACAGATTGAGTGATGGTAGATTTCATCTGGCTTTTTAGCAGTTTATTTTTAAATACAAGAATGAAAGAATAGTTAAAATAGGTTCACGACTGCACGTTTGTTAAAGTTGTTCTAGAAACAAAAGTGGCACCAGTTCTGTAGCTCACAGTGTATTACTCCAAAATTTTTTCCAGAGTGTTCGTGAAAGAATTTTAAATGTCAGTAAGTATTTGGTAAAGTTATAAAAGAAACTTTGCTGTTAACAGAAAATCTGCCGTTTTTGGCTCACTGTGTATTGGTGACGTTCTGGGGTTTTTTGTGCAGAGTCTGTTTGGCCGCATGTCTAATGGCAGTGTGTCTTATCGAACGGAAATCAGGTTAGTCTCTTACAAGTGTATATTTGTTCTATCTATTTAAGCTCCACTAGTTTAATTGCATTTTGTTGTTAAAACCTTTATTCAGGATAGAGTGTATAAAATGATGCAGATTTATATTTTGCTGGAACGATGCTGTAATTCACAGCATTACTTTCGGGGACATGCTTAACTAGCCTTTAGTAACTTTCTTGTAGAATGAGACATGTTAAGCAAAAGCCAAAAGTAGTAACAGCATGATTATTGCACATAGTTTACTTTTGTCAGAATTATATGTTTGGTAATAATATGGATTTTTAAATATGCCTTTATTGCAGCCTTCTTGTTTCAGAGGCAAAGGCTCTTATTGGTTCTTTTATTAACTTTGTGTCATTGTGGTTTTTTCATTGGCTTAACATATGTATTTGTGTTGCTTTTATCTTAGTATGTTGTACAGTGTATATGTGAATTTTACTGTTCTGAATTTAACTTTATTTGTCTGCATTTGTAGTTATTTGGAGATCTATAATGAGCATGTGCGTGACTTGCTGAGAGATCAAACTCAGTCTCAGTTGAATCTGCGTGTACGTGAACATCCAAAGGAAGGACCTTATGTTCAAGGTACTGCTTTCACTTGTAATCACTCGAGTATTTGTGTTTATAAGTCTCATTTTTTTTACTGTTTGGTCAGATACTGTAGCCAGTAGTTGATACCGTACGATTGGTTCTGCAAAAAGTACTGATACTAAGTCGATGATCATTTTCTTAGTCAGCTTATCTGTACGGTAATTGAACCGTTTATTGATAATCAGTTATTTATGTAAAGTAAAATATTTCCACAGAGTATGGCCATGAATGTTACTTGTTTGCACTAAGTTGTGTAAACCAAGCATTGACGAGCAGCATTGTAGCTAAAAAGTACGCAGGGCACGAAGTTGCGATTTTCCAACAAAAGAAATTATGGGTGCATAAAATTTCAATTTTGACCGTGAATTTTCCCAAAATAAGATTTTTTAGCTTCAAATTTTACATTTTTATAAGCAAATTTTACATTTTTAAAAGAAAATTTTAGGACAAGAAGAAGATTTTTTGTCACTTGTCTGACAGCCAATAATTTACGGTGGGCAAGTTGCCCTTCCTGCCACAATGCCTCTGTACGTAACCACTACACGATGTACATGTAGCACAAATCACTTAAATTAGTACTTATTATGCTGTGTTTGACTTTGACATATGCTATTGATGCGAAGCTTATGGCCATCGTTGGTTTTTCTGTTAATATTTGTCGTTGGATGTGTACTGCAGATCTGTCAAAGCATGCAGTGGTGAGTTATTATGACATTGAAGGGTTAATTCAGCAGGGAAATGCGAGCCGCTCGACGGCTGCTACACACATGAATGATCACAGCAGCCGGTCGCATGCTATCTTTACCGTCACTTTCACACAGGTTACTGATTGGCACTTTGCTTGCATTTATCACACATATACAGGAGCCATTAAACTAACCACATTCTGATATTTGCTCGTTTTTGGTGTCAATTTTTTAACCTGTTACGAGGTAGCCAGATCGAATTCATGACTGCTCTGGTTATTTTTGCTTTATTTGACATTGTCTTGTCTAATTCTCATCCTGCTAGTATGCGTGTGTTAATGTGTTGGACGTCTTGATGTGTCACTGCATTTTGTAGGCAAAGTTCGATGAAGATCTGCCCAGTGAAATTCACAGCAAAGTTCACTTGGTTGATCTTGCTGGCAGGTGACAGCATCTTATAATGTTTCTTGTTTGGCACCTTTGCATCCACTAGCGATGTTCTGAGCTGAGCATGGTGTTCTAATTTGATCTCTGTTTGCTAGAGTTTAGTATTTTGTTCAGTGCAACTTAAATATTACTTTTTTTTGCTAGCAGCCAACACAGCTGTGGGTGCTGAGGGGTTCTAAGTGCAACAAAGAAGTTGTGTTGTGTCACATTTTTGTGACCGACATTTCCGTCATATTCATATTTATGTGCACCCAACTGACAAGAGACGCTTATTCTTGTGTCTTTTTGTTGCATGTTCAGGTATATGTATTGCTATGATGTGATGTATGTGTGTTGTCTATTACAATGAAGATCTGATATCTGCTGATAGCAAGTGTCTATGCTGTGTTGTTTCTATGGTGATACACTGAACGTCTAGTATCTGATGATAACATGCATCTCTTTATGATTTGTTGTCTGCATGGTGGTGTTGTCTGTATGTAGGCCACTTATTGCTCCTAGTATGTATTGCAGCTGGCACAAGTGGTCAGTCACTAAGTAACTTCACTCGTTTACTTAGACACGCTGAGCAAAAGCTAAAGCTGAATGCCATAGTTTAGACTTAGACCGAAGTTCAGCTAAACGTTGGCTTAAGTCTATAGATTTTACAAGAAATAATTAGAAATAGATGGGAAATAAATAAACCAGTTATGCTTATTTATTTGCCATCGTGCATGCAAATGATGTGTTAGTCTCCAGAACCATTGCCATTTGCCACCGACACCACCGTTGAGGCCTCAGACCGCAACCAATCGTTAAATTAGCGGTCCTGGACCACTAAGGTTGCACGCCGCCGTCGCCGATAAGCTAGCGGTCTTAGCAGTTTCATGAAAAAATCAAACAATGTGTTGTGCTTACACTGCTGCAAGCAGAGCGCCAGCATGAGTGCACATGTTTTCGTCAGTCATCATGTGTGGTCGTCACAGTAGTGCCAACGGCCGTTGGTGACTGACAACCAGTGAATGAATATTAATGAGCAGGACTAATGACTATTAAATTGACCACTGTCGTTCGAGTTAATGTTTGTACTTCGCACGGTATTTCGTGGTTACACGTTTTTGGCCATTCACTAAACTTTTTTTACGTAATGATGCGAGTGTAAGCTTACTGCACTCATTTTTACAGTGTACGAGTTACTAATCTGACTCAATGGGAAAACGGTAGTTTATTGTATGTCGTTATGAATCGCGCTAAGGTTGTTGCTTTTGGGTCTCAAAAATTACTACCAGTGACCAGGGACGTTGAGAGCCACAGCAGAGCCCGGGGAAAACATTCTCACTCGGCCCATCTGGAAAGAAAATTTCAAAATTTTTTTGCTTTCTAAAATGGCACATTCTGGTGTACTTTATATTTTCTAGTGACAGCGGGGCACCCAAATGTCGCGGGGCCCGGGGTAACTTACCCCCTTCCGTTCCGACCCCCTCTCTCGACAGGCATCCTAGTGGTCTGGACCACTAAACTGCTGCTCAAGCTTAGCGGTCCGGACTGCCGCTAACTTAATGGCTTAGCGGTTTAAACCGCTAAGCCAACTGCTAAGGCTTCAGACCAGCCGTTAAAGCCTTAGCTTAACGGTTCTGGGGACTATGATGTGTAACTTAACAACTTACATCACAGTTAAGTCATTACGGCATTTAGGCTTACTGCTTTAATTTGCTAAAATGTTGGCATGTAGGGGCCTACTGTAAATTGTTGCCATGTTTCCGATCAGTGAAAGGCTCAGCATAATCATTTCACTTCCTGGTTTAAATATGTACTTAGACCGAATTTTAGCTCAGCAAAACCCAAGTCAGAAAGTAAAGTCACCCACTCAAGTAAGTGTTTGTGCTGTATTGCCCGTGATGTGTTATTTCTATGCTGTGTTGTCTCTAGTGTGTTGTCTGTGTTGGTATCTGTTGTCACAGTGAGCGTGCCGATGTGGCTGGTACGAGTGGTCAGAGACTCAAGGAGGGTGGAAGCATCAACAAGTCTTTGGTTATACTTGGCAACGTCATCTCCACACTTGGTATCTGACGAGTTGTTGTGTCGAGAGTACTTTGAATGTTGTGACTTAGTTATTTATCTATCAGTGATGTGCTTTTGGGGACAGTTCTATTTGCAATCTTCGTATTTACTGAGTTTTCACGTTTGTAATAAGTTGATTTTGTTACATGTTCTGGATGTGTTTAATGCTGATAAAAAATGCTGATAATCTGGTGGTTGGTTTATATATACAGTAGTTTATCAGTTTAGCAAAGCATTTACATGTATGCTGGCAATATATCTTTTTTTTCAGTGCTTCAGCATTGTTGGACACGAAGGGCAATTAGCCAGCTGTTGCATTGTTTTCTTTGTAAGAAGAACTGATTTGATAGTGGTATGTATACTTTGCATCGGCCATTCTAGAGTTGTTTAACTCATTTTTGCTGTAACACTTAGTTGACCTGTCTCTGTCTGTCAGTTTGTTGTCTGTTACTGCAGCGGAACTGTCGAGTAAAAGTTCAGCTTCATATCAGCGAAGTGTTTTCATCCCGTACCGTGACTCGCTGCTAACATGGCTGCTCAAAGACAGCCTTGGTGGAAACTCCAACACAGTTATGATAGCAAGTTGGTACTCTGTCGTTTCCATAGAAATAATTCAATTAAACCAGATATAATTTAATAAAATTATTATATTTTTAAACATTGTCCACAGCAAAGCATTCTGATACACATATTGCTCACTGTACATATTGCAGAGGCACAATTGAGCCGTATAGAATAAGAGTGGATCAAGTCGAATTTTGGTCATTTTGAGATTTTTTCGATTTTTCGCATCACTGTTACATATTCTACGTAGTGGACTATGTGAGAGACAATAATTTTAACAATTTATATGTTTATTTTAGGATATTGGTTTTTAAATTGAAATATTTTGTCAAATATTGTCAAATTAACAATGGACCATTGCGCTTGGTCCACAAAAGTTTACAAAATTTGACAATTTGTTGCATTTATATGCAACCAAGTACACATGGTCTATTGTTATTCGCGTCATGACGGCAGCTGTTGTGCGGAACAAGTCGACTCGGTCCATTCAACTCAATTGTTTTGTACGTGGTATGAGAATAACAATGGACCATGTCTACTTGTGTCACCGAGCTGTCATCGAATTTTCAGCGTAATAACGGACCAAGTTGACTTGGCTCACTGTTCACTAGTCGGACGTTTACAGTCGTGATTAGAGTAACAATGGACCAAACCTAAAATGTTTATGTTTGCAAAAATTATTTATTATAGCGTAAAAAATAATTACAGCGCTTGAAAGCTGAAGCCGAAAGCTTTCCAATGGTATATATCATGACGTGATCGGTTGTAAGTGCCACCGTTTAAGTCATTTTGTCGAATTCTGTAAAATTTACTTGCATGCACTTGGTCCACTCTTATTCTATATGGCTCAATTATTCATGTCAGTGAAACATTAAATGGCTGTAATGCATACTATGACACCAAGTAGGCCTGTTCTTTAGTTATGAGAAATTTGGTATTTTTTGCATTTTTAACAGTGCTTTGGTGGTGTTAGTTTGTTGTCAGAAAGGGCGTCCACTATGGAAAAACACACACTTTTTTTCATTCCCAGTTGAGGAGGTGGGTCACTGTCCCAGTCCGTTTCACTAAGTCCCAGAGGCGTTGTGGATCAGTTACGAACAGATGCCTATGATGAACTCTCAGGAATCGGATCCCGGGGCTTGCGTTACTTTGCTGAGCTGGTGAAGTCGGAGGCAAGCGGCAGGCGATCATTGCCAGTAGTTGCCAGTCATTCAGTCGACATCAGGCCCAGATGCTTCCACTATGAGAAGGTGCTTCAAGGTGGCCACACAGGAAGCGGAAAAGGGGAAAAGCATTTACTGTATTAGTCTACAATTTTTGTTCTTTGAGGCCCAGTAAAACCTCAGTTGAATCCGGGAAAGTCGGTGACTGCATAAACACCAGTTGAAATGTGTTAGTTGTTGATATAGTTTTTCATATCTTACTAATTTTTATGGTTGTCATTTATTGGATATCTTTTTTTAAAGAAAGTTGTTACTGAGTTGTATCTGTTTAGTCTCAACTCGGTTATATTTTATGTGTTGTGTGAACTGTACTATTGCTTGTCCTTTTGGTGTGTGTGTGTAAATGGATTATGTCTGTAAAGTATGTGGACAAGTACAGGGTGGGCCAAAAAAACCGGACCTGTTTGAGCGTTAATAACTCGTCGATGGTTAGTGGTAAAAAGATGTGTGATTCGTCAAAAGTTTCAGAATACTGTAAAAAATAAATGACAAATTTGCATATTGAAGCATTTAAATATTCTTTGCCTAATTTGCATAAATATTCGTCACCCGTGAAATTCTGCTAAATTTGACTGTAACACATGGATTTAACATGGACATTTGAGCTTTTATAACTTAGCAATGTTTAAAGATGGAAAGGCATGTAATATACCAAAAGTTTCAAAATTGTGTACGGAAGAAATTTACAACTTGCATGTCTCAGCATTTAAATATTTTTTGCCTGATTTACACAAATCTGTTCTACCCTTAAAATCATGCTAAATTGGCAGTAACATATGAATTTAAGTTGATTTTCATTCAGCATACAGTAAAATATCAACAATCATTAACACATTCGTTGAGTTTAGATGGAATTTGAGATAGGCAGTTGCCCAGCTTTTGCATTCATAACCATCATCAGTTTTTTTTGGCAGCTGATCGATCGCTGAAAATTGTCTTCAGGATCAGCTGAGCCCAGCATTTGATTAGCACACGTTTTAGCTGCTCAATTACTGAGATTTTGTGACCATGCTATCTGTTGCAATGCCCCCACACTGAATAATTCACAGAATTTAAATCTGGATTTTTGGCAGTGAGTTTTTGAGTTCAATGAACTCGGGCACACGGGAGTGCAGGCAAATGCCTAATTTCAGGAGTAATGAAGATTTAAGCAAATTAGGCAAAGAATATTTAAATGATTTGCTTTGCAAGTTTGGCCCTCTTTGTCTACAACATTCTAAAACTTTTGACATATTACACGCCTTTCTACAGGTAACCATCGCTGAGTTATCAATGCTCAAACAGGTCCGGTTTTTTGGCCCACCCTGTATAATGAATTTCAGTGCATTGACTTATATGTGATGTGATGAGATGTGATGTGTTGCTGCAGCTATAAGCCCAGCAGAATGTCATTACGCTGAGACGCTGAATACGCTGAGGTATGCCAGGCGAGCAAAGAAAATTGTCAACAAACCTATTATCAATGAGGCAAGTTTTGAGTTGTGGAACATCTGGAAATTTTTAATTTGACTGAAATAATTGTTGAACTGATAATTGTAAAAAAATAATTTTATCGTTGAAACTATTTAAGAGTGTAAAATTTTGGTACAGTAGTGTGAGAATGTTTATTATTGTGAAACTATCATGAACTAGAGTAACTGCGGAAAATTGGTTGGTTGAAGAATGAAGAAATTATAGACTAGTGTTCTAAAGGAACACGGTATAGTTTGCTGTGGCATTGGTGATGACCTGGAACAAATCTGTTCATTTGATGCTAATGTGTTTGAAGCAGGTAAGCGGTGTTGCATCTATGCTTGACATAATATGTGGAACTGTGTCTGTCAAATAACATTTAGTCATAATTTGAGCAGTGGAGACTCTGTGCTTTGTCGTGTATTAGGATCCAAACGTGAAGCTGATTCGTGAGCTGCGTGCAGAGAATGCCAGACTACGAGCATTGTTGGCCGATGCTACGGTAACAATCAATTTTTTGTTACCATCTCATGTTCTTCTGTGTTGTATTTTCTGTATCTTTTGTATATGTCGTATGACTTACTCTGTTCGCTATGTAAGAAGATTGGTCTCAATGTATAAGTAGTTGTAATGTAACTTTTGAAATGGAATGTTTTTTTTCTGCAAAAAGGCTGTTTATACAAGTATCAGAGGTGATAGTACAGTGGTAGTTACTGTTTTATGATCTTGTGCATTTGTCTTATTATATTTTATTCTGTGCCATTGAAGATTTCACATGCAGAGCATTTTGCATTTTTTTCGGTTATCTGTTGCCAGAGTGCATTCTTTTACGTTGTGTTTTGTGCACCATTGCAGTTTTATTAATATAGTTTGGAAAAGTTACTAAACACAGTGGCAATTTATTGATGTGTTGTGATGGTTTACTGTAGACAAAGCCAGCACTGACACCAATGTCTATGTATGCTGAAACCACTGAGCAGCTAACGCGCAATGAAGAAAAGGTCATTTCGATGTTTTGTTTTATGCAGAATGCCTGTAGTGTAGAGTTGGTTATGTCGTATCTGTAGTTTTTTATGAGTTGTATGATACAACTGACTGTAGTCGTATGACTGAATATTTGCTGTATTAGAACTGCATTATACACCCTACAGATATTGATTCTGCAATAATGGACGACATAGCGAGATTTATTGAAAGTAGAGCTGCGGATTTTAACGATTAATTTAATCGTTAACTGACAAAGAAAATTAACGATTAATTTTATTTTTAACGATTAGCGGTTCTGCCGGATACATCGTCAACAAGAGACGTTCGTCGCTGGATCCATCAATCTCGCTTTTTTTTTGACTTTTGCTGTATTTTTGTTGCATTATATTAACATCTGATGAGCGGCCATTCTTTACTGTTTAACATAATTTGTTATTACTTCAACAATCCATGTTGATTCTGGCAGGACTTCCGTGAAACGGCATTTTGCTATAACTGATTCAGTGAAAACTCACCCTCAGTAGGTTGATGGATCCTTGTCATCAAGTTGGAGAGTGCAAGGT
>Ga0056128_1003323_pt1 | contig 19684 bp, 8 predicted proteins | sample WorMetLIZISLAND2_FD_71113 | JGI IMG/M metagenome (GOLD analysis project Ga0056128, IMG submission 71113) | Marine gutless worms symbiont microbial communities from Max Planck institute for Marine Microbiology, Germany - Olavius geniculatus... ... | reverse complement strand
CAGCGCATGCTGGGTAATTTAGCACAACACTGGAAATCGAGGTCAGCTGTCAGCCAATCAGACTGGCATAAAGTAGGCTCAGTTGACGGTCGATCAGCTAATCACCGATTACGTAATTGGAGATCGAAAATGCGTGGAAAAACGAAACACAGTTGATCGAAGATAAATTCTAAACATCAAGTTAATCGGAGATCAGTAAATTGGAGATCAAATTTGATTTGATTGGCGATGGAAAAAGTGGACTTTAATCTTTTGAGTAGATAGTTGGCACACTAGCTACTCCTGCCCTGGGGAACATTCCCACCATTGTGCTTTTTCTATTGCTTTTATTTTTCGAGTTAGGAGCAGTGCACGTCCAGAGCAGAGACAGTTGGGCCCGACCCATAATGTGGTCTTTTCTGTAAAAACCTACCACAAAACCCCATGGTTATCAAAAAGTCACATACCATATAAATGTCTCATTCAGGGCCACTTATGTGTTTGTGTATTACTGCCTTCATGTTAATCAGGGTCAGTTTCTCATTCTTTGATTAACTACTCACTTAGTTAGCTGCCAGTTAGCATTGCCTGGCGAGTTAACTAAAAACATGTAGTCTAATTGGCTGACATTTGCATATCAACTTAAGCGTCCAGTTATCTTAAAATCAGCCACTGGCCACCAGTGCAACAAACGGCATAATAATTGTGCATTTATGAGTTTATTTGTAGAGCAGTTTTTGGCTATTTGTTGACACATTTGTACTTAAAATTAACACTAGTTCTGGTTGTGAGGCTGTCTGTTATGTTGTGCCGGTAAGCTAAAGCTTCCATTGTTCAGTGTTCTCTATATCTCGGTCTTTGGCTAAGTTACTTAAGCGATGACTTTTTTTGCAATGTAGCAAAGGCTTTGTGTTATGCAAAAACGATTACCTGAGTACATTCATATTGTTTCTGATTTTAAGTGCAGTTATAATAAGAACTATCTAGACTACGTTGCTAAGTACACATATGGTTATGTGACTAATTTATTTCATGTTTTGTTGTCATTTTTTGTAGTTGTTAGGGAATTTGTGCTATGTTTTTTTGCAGAAATATGTTGTCGTACAATAACTCACTTGGTCACTTTTTAGGTGTGAGAATGTAATCTAGACCTGTAAACCAAACTTTTAAGGGGCAACTGGTCAACCCAGGCATAATGGATGTAAATTGGCCTTTAGGATAGTTGTCTATTATATATTGTGTGTTTGTATAGCGTCTGCGTACACATGCATGTTTACTGCTGTGCCATACTGCTGGGAGTCTGATTCAATGCACTCACAATGATCTGTGATTTATGTTTCTGACTGCAATGTTCATCTGCCTTGGTGTTGTTGCTGTTAGTGTCGTAATATGTAGCTGCAGTAAATGTGAAAGCAGTGTGCCTTTATGACTCGAACAATCTCACCCCACTGCCAACATGTTATGCGGCCGTCCGCATAGAGCTGTACAACTTTGACCTTTTCAACTGAAAATTGGCAAACCGGTTTTCACCAGTGACACCAATTTTGTTTTTTCTGTGCCCTTTTGTTTTTAGTGTGGCTTGGTAGCATGTCGGACTGGTGACAGAAAGGTCTCTGGATCAACTCGGGGCTGGTGCACTGTCATGTAACAACTCACGGCAAGTTGTTCATACACGTGTGTTTCTGTTCACCAAGCAGTATAATTTGGTACCGGTCAAAGGGCGGTGATGCCCCGCAGCTGGGAAAGTAACCGTAGGTCTGTCATCGCACTGGGCATGTGTCATGGACTCAGTGGTCTATCCACCTACGGACTCAAAGGCCTTGGTAAGGGAGATGAGTACCCCACCTATGCCCCCATAGCCTCATGGCACCTTTACCTTTATATTACCTTTTGTTTTTGAGTTAGGAGCCTGTACACATGGATATACAGACACACAGACGGGCAAGACCCATAATGCAGCCTATTAGGATGACCGCATAATAACGATAACAACAACAACAATGAGGGAAGTGTTTCTCATTCTGTAATCGTAGCCTAGCAAAACTATCACAAGACTTTACCCTGCAGTTCAAAGACCAATCTTATAAAAAAAGCCAAGCCTTATGTTTTTGGGTTCTGCTGGGTTTTGGGCTTTATTTTGTGGAGGGGGCGGTTTAGACAAGCAGTGCTAGGTAGATGCTATCAAATAATTAGTGGTGATCTTACATCCACATTAGTAATTTATTACAGTAACTGCAAAAATAGAAACTCAGTACTATCAGTCTGCTTTTTTAGGTGTGTTTAGTTATTTTTTTGGGGGGGGAGCTGTTTATCACTATACAGGTGTTCAAACCCTGGTTCATTTAATGAAAGACAATTACCAATTGGCTGCTCACCGTCACCCATTTTATTACTTTATCTCAAAGCCGACAGTCATTGTACAGTTTCATGTAGGGGAGAAGGCTGAGTTGATCTAATCAAATGTGTTGTTTTTGATAGATAACTACACAATGTTTTCACAAATAAATGCTCATTCAATATTCTTTCATTGAAGACGAAGCACAGCCAGCACAAACAAGTTACCACGCAGGACAGCAATGTACAATGTAACACAGAATGATGTATTGATTCAAGTGTCACAGGAATAAGATGTTATAACAACACGACAAAAATCAGTAACATTTATCAGGAATGTAACAAAAATGCACAGTTTCATTTAATAAACTAGAAATACGTTCTGTGTACACATACACTGAGTAATCAGTATTGTTAAGACAATGCAGTCAGTTCTTGTAACTCACAATTCCGACAAGAAATTAAAAAGTATCCACAAAAAAACTATGTTAACACAATCAAAGTCTTGCTATAGTAATATGTAACCTAAAAAAACCAGCTAAAACACCAAATCAGATAAAGATACCACTTACCCATTTTTCTGTTACCGGTACACAAATATTTACAAATATTTACTTATAAAGAACATTAACAAGTTATGTTAAAAAAAACATCGGTTACTTGCAATTTATACAGTGAGCACTGCAAAATTCCACAAAACTTTCCCAACATTTAATGGCACTGTTTCCCATGCTGGGGTTACCCATCATTCTGGGACCCACAACACATTGGGTCATTCGACCCCACTAGCGTACCTGCCAAACGGTGTCAAAATCTGCTTAATGGTTAAGCCGGGGGCATAAATGTGAAAGACGCCAGACGAATGACAAACTGCGCTATACAGGGTGCGGCAAAAAAGTGGACCCCTAAAGTTTTTTGCTGTTTTCTCAGCAACCGTAGGAATTTTAATTTGAAATTTTACAGATTTATTTACTAAAACCTTCTACATTTAAATGCCAAGTAAAATTTGATTCTGTTGAAAAACGACGAGGTTACAGATTTTTTAACATGACCGCCTACCGATTTTTCAGCATTCAAAAATGTTCCGGCTACAACACCAATTTAATAAAATCGTTCAAACAACACAGTTAAATAATGATCAGATGCCACAATTCTATTGTCACTGCAAATGTTCGAAGTGTTCACCGCCAGCTCCAAGCTACAACACCAGCCTTCAGTCGCCTTATTTGAGAAATCTTTTACAGCCTTGTCGATCGGTCACTGTGGCAGGTTGCCCCAGATAACCTGAAGCGATTCCTTGAGTTCGGTGCTTGTTTTTGGCTTTGATTTAAGCTTGCGGTAAGCCTCCAACATTGCACCGCATACGTGATAGTCCATTAGGTTTATATTTGGCAAATTTTCAGGCCATTGGTCTATTGTGATGATATCTGGACAGCTGGCCTGCAGCCAGTTCTGTGCGCTGCAGTGCGGCGTTGCGCGCTGCGTGTCCTGGCGCGCCGTCCTGCTGGAAGATGAACCCGGTGGGCAGCTGGCGATTGTTTTAAAAGAACGATAACTTAGTGATAATTTATAAACAATATAAATTACTGTTTATCAAAACGTCACTGTGATGTCATCAGCAGTAACGTGTAACTGCTATAGTACTTTACGATCGTTGTATGCTGTGTTCTAGTGGTGGCAATGGGAACTGCATATTGTCAACAAGCTGTGTCGGCTAAATGCCCATCTATAACTGTGTTGCTCTGATGTGCATGGATTGAAAATTAAATAACATTTTTAGTTTGAACATTTTTAATGCTAAAAAATCGGTAGGTGGTCATGTTAATAAATCTATAACTGCGTCGTTTTTCAACAGAATCACATTTTACTTGGCAGTTAGATGTAGCAAGTTTCTTTAAATAAAGCTGTAAAATTTCATACTAAAATCCTAAACGGTTGCTGAGAAAACGGCGAAAAACTTTAGGGGTCCACTTTTTTGCCGCACCCTGTAGAGACATGAGCACAAAGCGGGAATAGGTGGTATCCCTTGCACTGCAAGATGCAATTCCACCTAAAACGACGTCTGATACTCGATACAGTACTGCTTACACACGTCAGACTCGCAAGTTGTGACCACCAGCTGTTTGCAGCTGATTGGCATTAGCTAACGATATCACGGCACATTACGCAGAAGTCTACTGCCTGCACCAGCGAACAATTGGAGCTGCGCAGCAGCCAGCAGACATACCACCACCCCAATTAGCCACACTAGGCTTTTACCCCATAACCAGTAAGCAACTGATGTAGTCAGTCAAAATAATGTCAACATGGGATGAACTGATCAAAGTCGTGAGTCGGGAGGCGTGGTCTCTGCCAGTTGCCTCATGTCAATCAAAGACTGACAGACTCCGCCCACCAGCCTTGCAGCACTTGTTTCCTGGTCAGCCACCCACGTGGACGACACCATGTTTATGCTATGACGACAAGACAAGCACAACCAGCAATGTGTGTACATTATTTCACTCAAAAACATGCATCACAAATGCACAACAAAGTTTAAAACTTCAGCTATAAAATTACAAAAAATCAGAAACAGTATATCTAAGAACGCAAAGTTAAACAACTGAACTGATAAAATGGTTGCTAACAATTTGGACAGTCAGTAATTTATGCTGTGAGCATTGTTATTTAAATTCCCTGAAAATTTCTCAACATTTCACGGCACTGTTCCCCATGTTGGCCTTACGTACCTATCATTGTAGCAGAAGGGGAAGCAGGGAGAGGGGTACAACTCACCCCAAATTTCAACAACAAAAGCAGCACTACCGAAGTCATCTGACACTTGCCCAAGAGTATCATTAAATGCCAATTGGGGAGTCAATAATAAATCCATATAATATGCTCTGTAAGAACTTACCATGTGGGTTCAATGCTGTAGAAAAAGCTGTAGCCATCCGTGCACATCGGAGCAACACAGCCATAGATAGGCGTGTAGCCGACACAGCTTGTTGACAATATGTAGTTCCCATTGCCGCCACTAGAACACAGCATACAACGATTGTAAAGTACTATAGCAGTAGAATAATATAAAACACTCAATAGCACAAAGATGTGGTCTTGACCTCAACATCTTTATCTCAAGACCATCCCAAGATGTACTAGTGTCTTAGTCTCATCTCAGTCCAAAAGGTCTTCTCTTCTCAAGTTTTGAGATCACTTCATCTCCTTGAGATGTTTTCTGTGGGTGCATAACTTCAGTTCTCCAATATTAATCAGTGTGCTTTTCGTTTCGAAGCTGAAATCAGCATTTGTATTACTCGCATTGAACTGAGTGAGTGAGTAGCTTCTTAACGACACATCAGCACAAAATAGGCCATTCAGTGCCATACGTGGTTGAAATTAGTTAAAAACAGTCAATATATGTATAAAAAGCAAAGTTAAAATACTTGTTAAGATCAAGGCTATTAAGCTAATGTAAAAACAACATTATGTACGATTGTAAAAGCCGCTATCTTTAACATAAGCGATGATGTTACGAGATGCAACATTTTCAAAAACGTCCTTGAGTGTGGCCACTCCAAAATATGCAATGAACTGACTGAACTATTCTGCACATCGCCAACAGCATGCTCTTATCAACTCCCACTGACAGTGACAGCTGGAATCAATCCTGTTCAGCACTGTACCTTTGACACTGAGCTCATAGAAAGACAAGATATAAAATCAGTTATACTGATCAAAACTCAACCATCAACAAATATATAGTATGACTTATTTTATATTATCTACTACTTGATAAAACATAAAACAATAGCAAACATGAAAAATGAAGATTATAAATTATGATCTCTAGAATGTAGAAATGCTGTACGGCATAAATTCACGTCCACAACGAATAACTCTGCTAAGTAAAAGCCGATTGCTGTTTTGTTTTTTATGACTCATGACATAATTTTCCACAGAAGTAAAAATTAAGCAAAAATAACTGCAATACTCTAGCTTTTCAGCTTTTTTGCAAATCAGAGATTACATTCAAGAAGATAAACCTCATTGTGTATGCTTTGTCGGTGAACAGTTCCGGCAGCTCAAGTCCTTGTTCCAATGCAAGCACCTGCAAGCCGAACAGGTGACGATCACAGCCTGCACACACACAATCACTCAGGGAAAAGATAAAGCAGGCTGTAGTAGAAGCAGCTGTAGGTCAAGTGCTCATTTCCCCATCGAAAATCCCATGGGTGGATAGACCACCGAGTCTGTGACGTCAGACGTACGATTACTTTCCAGGTCACACAGCTTTGGCCAGTATCAAATTGAAATTATACTGCTAGGAGACAAAAAATAAAAGATAAAAGGTAAAGGTCGTCAATTTGTATAGCACATCGTCGCAAACACGCCTCTAATGCGCTTTCGTCACTAACTAGAGCCGCCTGCCACACGGCCACCGTGTGCAGCCTGCAGACACAGGCTGGTGCAGCGGCCGACTAGGCAACCCCAGTCAGCTGTACCAAGGTCCCCACCTTCCGTAACCCATGTAAATGAGTTACTACTCATTTTACCGTCCCACGAAGGGTAGAAGGCTGAGTCGACCTAGAAGTCAATGCAACGCTTGCTGTAAGATGATAGCATTTGTTGCAAAGGCACATGGGTGTGAACAACTTGTGTTGTTACGGTACCCGATAGCAACTGACTGGAATGCCAAATCCAGTACACTAGTTGACATCATTCTGAGCAGACACAGTGCCTGTAAGTAACTCCATCATCCCTTGCTCACTCGTCTCAAATAATCATACCAATGAGAAGAGAAGTGTTGCCGGAATATCACAACAACTACGCAACAACACAATGAAAAAGATCATTACCGTGATTATCCTGTGCTTCAGCCATCAGCGTGTTGTGTTTGTCGAACGCAGCCAGCATCAGTTTCAGACGCTGCTGATGCTATCCACATACACGTAGACACACAACAAACTGATATCATATGCCGTGTCTCAAGTGGGAACTATTACTGTTCCACTATCAACAAATGCTATCATCTTACAGCAAGCGTTGCATTGACTTCCCGTGAGATACAAGTCATCTCCAGGCTGGTGACACTCACCTTCAGGGCGAGGAAGCTCCGACAGCCAGCGTACCTGGGCAACCTCCTACGGGAATATCAGCCTACCAAAAATTTACGTTGATCCACAGATGATCAGCTTCATCAGTCCCTAACTGCTACTGCTTTCTCGTCTCATTCCTTCCCCGTTGCTGCTCTCATCCTCTGTAATAAATGCTTTGTAAATACTAGAGCTGTGGTAGTTACGCACATTTAAATATATGCCTAAAACCGAACTGTTTACTTCAGCCTAAGCTTGCACCTAGGACAGATTGGCACCATCAACGTGCCTTGGATTCTGACTCTCACAGTGACAATGCGACATTACTGCTGAAACTGTATCTAAATTGGTTTTAGATTAGATCCGATCTGATAAATGTTTAAAAAATGCAAAATAATGCTTAGCAAGTAATGAATCCATGGAAACATGAGTTTCACTACAGGAACAAATTACAAGTCAGGCACACTGCTGCAATGTGCTGTGTACATTATATTTTGCACATTTCAACATTCACTAATCATTCTCTGGTGCAGTGGTACACCAGAAATCTTAACAGAAAAATCCATTACTTACAATTATCAAAACTAAATACTTAACCAAATTAAGATAACAAATAAAATACAAAAAAGCAATCTGCATACTGAAGCAGTTGGATCAAGCATAGACTTGGACCATTCCAGAGACTCCATAGTACATGACCTCAATGTTTCTGTTCTACCATTGTAGTACTTGCGGGTACTCGCTGTCTCATATGTAGCAGCTGGCCTACAAAAAAACTAAAGTAATGTATGTAAGTAAGTAAGTAACTTACTTACTTGTACAGAGCAAAGAGAATAAATTCAACTGACCTGAACTCAATTTTTAACTGTTATAGGGTAAAAATGAAGGGTTTATACTGTGTAAGGCTGGTAACCACAGTATAGAGGAGCTCATCCCTTTGCGATATCCTTGAGCCAGGAGTACAACTCGAGATTGCATACATCTCTGTTGGGTAGATTAGTCCTCAACAGAGACTCCCTGTTACCTCCGCATGTTGTGCTACTCATCTTATTGACCAAGATGGATGAAGGGCTGAGTCGATCCTGATGGGATTTGAACCTGGGACCTTTCGATCCAAAGCTCAGCGCTCTACCGACTGAGCTATCCTGCCGATTTACTGTTGTACACTTTGCAAAATAAATTGGACTCGAATGAACTAAAATGTCAATTCATTTGTTTTGTAGAGTTCGTGCAAAATGCAAATGGAATAAAAAAACATGGCAGTGACATACTGTAGTCCAGTTCAGTTTGTTCATTTTATACAGTAAGTGCAACACAATGAAACTGAGGTAATCAAAACTTACTGCTGCAGAGATAAACATGCAAAATGTAGTCAAAACAGTAGTTAAAAAACTACTATGCAACATCGCAAATGCAGAGAGCACTTTCACATTTTTCTAATACTACATTTTGCTACACAATAAAAAACACAGTTTTGCAGGACATCCACACAAACCAACAATCCTAAAACACACACATGCACTTGATCAATTTTTTAATCGACTAAAATTCAATTAAAATTTTGGAATTCTTAACAGCTGTAAATGACTAGCGAGTGAGTAGGGTTTTAAGTCCCGCCCAACATGGTATGTCATTTCGAGAACAGCATTTGCAGGCAAAATTGCACATACACATAGTAATGAAACAAAAAGTTTAACCTTTACAGAAAGTTTAACCTTTATGACCTTTTTAGCCTAAATGACTAATGACAAAAATGTTGAAGCCATGTAATTTACCTCCTGTAAATACGATAGTAAGCATACTGCAGAGCCAGCTGAATAAACGTGTCCGGATGCAGGTTTAGTCTGCGAACCACATCTTTGCCAAATGCTGTAAACTGCTTCGTATCTAAGTCAATACTGTCTCCCTGCAACGATACAGTGATCACAGATTCAGCAGTTCAGATTGTGTTTCTGGCTAAAATTTCTACAAACTACACTGCCAACACCTTCTGATGTTATTTGAAGATCTATCTGTTAACAAACAACACTGCTGTTGACAAAATGAACCCTGTTTGGACATATGGCATGCTATAAATGATAACTCCTTACTTTACTAACTTACTTACTATGTTCTGCCACTAACTGTGACTTTCTTAAACTGCATGTTGCAATGGATAGATATGGCTGGCAAGCCTTTGCTGGGGCCGGTCTACAAATTTGGAACCAGCTTCAGGTTACTTCATGGGCTACCGTGCAAAAGCACTAAAGTGTTTCCAACAAGCACTAAAGATGTTACTGTTTCAACGAGTGGCATCTTGTTGCAGACAACCCCTAAGCAACAGTTCTGGAAGGAAGGGAAAAGTCTGTTATGTTATCATTAACATTAAAATCTTCCAGTTCTGATTTGACTTTACTTATTCTGGTTTAATAGTTCAGTATCATACCCGTTATGCAGTATACAATCTAAAAAAGGAACAAATTATGTTTTAAATGACTGAGTCACAAAGTTTTATTCTATGTTGATAGATGAGTTCCAATATGTCATTATTTTGCATATCAATGTTGCATATAAAACAATACTACACTGTGTTCGGTAAAAAAACTGACCCCATAGACATCATGCAATAAAAATGTCAAATCTGAACAAATTTGAATAAAGTTTCGTATACTTAATCCCCAATAAATTCCTAAGGCAATTTCCAAATTACGTTGAAAAATATCATTTCTTACCAAAATTATTAATTGTTGAATATCGATAACAAATATCTCCATAACCAATATGGTGCTACATAAGTAAACCCATTTGTTCATTTGCATAACTTAAACAAACATCATCTGATTCTGGCAAAATTTTACATCAACAATGCGTCATCTATTAGCAAACAAAATGCCAAATTTCAATTAAATCTATTTATGCAAACAATAGTTACAACAGCTTTTGTGAGGTCGCCTCAAAATGTGAAGTGTCCAGTATTAGGCAGCCGTTTGTTTAATCCTGACTGTGTCCACGGCTTGCTGGCAAATTCTGTGATAAACTTTTTAGCACCATACCCTTTCTTTTGCCTCAACAGTTTAATTAAAACACGATCATCTGCAGAAAACAAGATTTTGTTATTGCTTACATTGTTTTGATTGCATCAACAAACGTCACTTCAGCTTGAGCAACTGCAGTATGTAATGCCATACTGGTAATCAAAATATTTTGTTATCGATATTCAACATTCCATAATTTTAGTAAAAAATAATATTTTTCAACGAAATTTGGCAATCGCTTCAGGAGTTTATTGAGGATTAGGTGTACGAAACTTTATTCAAATTCGTTCAGATTTTGACATTTTTATTGCACGACGTCTAGGGGGTCAGTTTTTTTAGCAGACACAGTGTACAAATGTACCACAAACTGATCAAAACATTTTAGACCAAAGTGGAAGTACACACACAGGCAACATTAAAAGTAAACAAATTACAAAATAAACTTACGTTCTTCTTGTGCAACGCCACTGCATCATCAACAGCTTGCAGTATTTTGTCGTCAACTCGAAACACTAATTCTGTCGGTAATGGGAGCTTTCGAGTTTCTGTAGGACCCTGAAAAAAACATACAACGGCGCTGTTTTTACCACAGTCATCATCATCACAGGCTGCGTGGTAGCACAACACTGTTGTAAGGGTGACCAGCCATTTCAATGGGAGAACCCAAACTTTGACAATGTCAGAAGAACTTTGCTGACTGTGTAATGGTAAAGTATGAATTTTTAAATTGTGATTTGTGCTGTTTTATATCTACAACCACGATGTCACCCTTACACTGTATATAAACTGAACAGTTTTTTACATAAATATTCTATAGTAACAGCTGCAGCATTAAACCATATATAACAACTTATCAAACATTAATCATCAGCACACTGAAAAAAAATCATTAAAACGTCAATATGCAGAACACCATTAAATGACGACAAAAGACAATTTTAAAAATACCACAAAAAACGAGTTATAGCAGGTCAAATCACAAAACTGATGAAAAAGTCTTCACAAGACCTAATGTACAAAAAGTGCAAAGTTTGAACTACTGGAAATTGGTCATAAGCAGTAACTTAGTAACTTCCTTGGCACTAAGAACAATATCAATACCAAAATGATATGCAGGATGATTATGATTATGAAATCAATCAATATTTTCTCTAAATAAAAATCAACCAAAAATACTTGAGTTATTTTCTAAACTACAATTGTGTAGCAACACTGACGACGAAATCTGAAATAATGCAATTAATGACATGCCTACATTCTGCAGATGTTTGCATGTTAATTCAGTGATCCATATAAAAAAAAATTATACGAACCAGCCACTTGTATCCACTACGCTCTATGCCAAGATAGCTGAAGTATGCTGCCACTACAGCGACCATTCCATCAAAAGGTGCATGCTGCAGTTAAACAACAATACACAAAATTTGTAAGTCAGAGTGGCAGTATGGCTTAGCAGAAATGCAATGGCGGACTCTAATTTGCACAGAATTAGTACTGGAGAAACATAACTGTGATTAGTATGAGATTCATCAATGGTTTGATACTACACCATGGGCCATAAAAAACCTGGCACTTTACTTTTGTCCATATCTTCACCAATTATTGACCGATTTTAAAAATTTTTCACTGGCACATTCCGCAGACAATTTGCAATAATGTGATTATTATATAACCCACCACACCATAAATGAGTCTTTACACTACCTTGTGAAACATAAATGTAAGAAAACCTATTGATAACAACAAACATTTAAGTAAATGAAAAAAACACTTTAGACCAACATTGCGGTGAATGATCCGTATGACACTAGAGTGAATAGACTCTGCTAGACCCACACAGTCTAGTGCAGTGTTTGTCAACCGGGGTTCCGCGGAACCCAAGGGTTCCGCAAGCATATGCCACGGGTTCCGCGGCTGGTCAGTAAAAAAATAAAGCAAAATAACTTAGCGTGCGAAATTACATCAAACCAAGCCATTAAAGTATAGTACCTTATGCACCGATCATGCTTAGTTTCAAAGTAGCGCCTCTAATCGTCTACTTTAGCATGCAATGTTGAATATTTTTCTTGTTGTTAACAATGTTAGAATATTTGCATTGAACATCGAACACTAATTTATCAGTGTCAGTATTATGAAATCGTGTGTTTATTTATTGAAAAACTTTCATTTTTTAAAGCACTATGCTTGAAAAATATAAAAAGCTTCGCCATCAGCGCAACTGGCTAGGGGTCCAGACCCCAGGCTGAGCCGTCTGTGGGCGTAAAAAAGTAGAAGATCCAATGATAATGTTTGTGCTGTTGGCAACTGCTGATTTTGGTTACGGATAAAACAAAATTGCTAAATAATATTACCTAATACGGGCAAATTAAACGAGTCTTTTGCCTGCTGCTTTATCGTCAGCGTTTGAGGGATATGCCCAGAGTCCAGACTCTTACAGGCTCTGTTTCTTGACTCGCTGGGGACATCAGTTTGCAGACACCCTAAAAATTCTACTTTGCCTACACCGCTAAACTCGCTTATCATTGCATGGGGTTCCGTGAGTGATTGTCACACTTAAAAAAAAGGTTGAAAAACACTGGTCTAGTGTTATACAGCATTTACTGCAATGTTGATCTGAAGTGCTTTTTAAAATTTTACCAAAATGTTTGTTTGTTATTATCGTTATACACGCATATTTCATTCATATTTCACAAAGTAGTGTAGAGATGCATTTACGGTGTGGTGGGACGTATAATAATCACATTATTGCAAACTGTCCACAGAGTGTGCCAGTGAAAGAATTTTGAAAATCGGTCATTAATTGGCAAAGATTATTACGGACAAAAGTAAAGTGCCACATTTTTTATGGCCCACCCTGTATGTACCGCACGACACAAGTAGCATACAAAGTCCCATTCCAACAGTTACCAGAAGTTCACTTCTGCTGAACATGGCCCCCGCATAAAAAAACTCTCAGAAAATGACCAGGTAACTAATTCGAAGGTGGTAGCAGCGACAGTGCAGCGTTACTGTATGTAGCCTGAGTCAACGTCATTGCTAAAACTTTCATTTGTGACCTATGGCATTACGTGAATGTGTTTGACCACAATTTACAATGACTGCATAATCAAAAATGCACTGCCAGCACTAAAAAGGCACCCTGATTCATCCGTAACATACAGCACTATCTAAATGTGTTCAGTGTACGTTAAACCATGATCTAAAGTGGGATAAGAAAGCGTTAAAAACCAAGTCACATCATTTTACATTTAACTGTTATAAAGCATTAACTGGCTTCATCAAACGTTAGTTTGTCAATATTTATTAATTTTATTAATTTTAAGTTTGCTAGTATTATCTTTATATGGTACAAATAAGCTTTACAGTGGACAATTGCGATAGAACTATGGCGTCACTTGTAGTATTATCGCCAGTGTAGCGTTTGAGAGAATTTGATGCTAGCAGCGTCAATGCAGCGCGGTACCGGGTGAAAAGACTTTGCTTGCATTTTGAGATGTCACTGTCATACCGGAAGCAGGCCGACTGTATGCCCTTTCTGTTGCACCCATCGCCGACAGATTCCAATTTTCGCTTCCTGAATGCAAGCGAGTTCCCCTCTCTGGGCACGTGCTGCATTGACACTATGGCCAGCTCATGGCGTGAACTTTTTTGCATGCTGTGATACACGCTGTAAACAAAGCGTAGTATGCGATGACATCACTCCATTTGCACAACATTATTTTTATCAAAATTAATGTAAAATGATGTTTTTATTTCAATTGATCAGCATATTATTAATTAGCAGTACACTCTACACTTATTCATCCAATATCATTTTTGCATGCAACTTGGCCTTTAAATGAACTTATACACTCCAGGGGCCATATGCATAACAGCATCTCAGTTTACGCCAAGAGCAGCGGCTACCTCAGGACTACCAAGTCCGAGACTAATTGACAAAGTTAGTCAGTATGCAAAAGATGGCGTAGCTGTTGGACTAGCAAGTCTCGATATAGTTGAGGTCGGGTAATTTCATTTCGGAATTTCCTAGCATGAAGTTGCCCATTCTTGCATTGACGCATGCATGTGATGGCAAAGTTGTTGTCTGCTCCCTCTTCCGCAGCCACAGGCCGTTCATTAATATTCATGACGCCTATGGCCTATATGATAGGCTAATTACAGCAATGAGGGCAGTAGAAATGCGTGAAAATGTGCGAACAGAATCAAACAAAAAATATTCTATTCCTCAAGTTTTACTACTAGAATTATGTCAGTAATGTATACTGATAGCCATAAGTGTTGTATAATGCATGATGCAATAGCAAGTGCCATAATTTTGTCGCTAACAAATTTATTTACGCCGGACAAAACCCGTTACGTCTGGTCATCACTCATGTCTTCCTCATGACTCATGAGGGAGACCAACTTAAGTCCCTCATTTACGCCCAAACTAGCAATAAATCACCATTATGCATGCCAATTTAACAGTTAGTCCATCGTAACTCGGATTTAGACCAAGACTAAAGTTACGACGCTGTTATGCATACGGCCCCAGACAGTGACTTAGCACATTTGTTCCACGACTGCTGACAGACACACTCGAGTGCACTAGTGAAAGTATCAACCTATTATAACACTGTAGACATAGTGCTAAAGATAGGCAGCATGAGCACGACCGTGGAATTATAAGATAAAATGACAGACTTACATCACTGCTTAGTGCCATAACACCATTATCGAAGAATATGCATGATACAGGTTTGTCAAAGAAGCGATTCTTGGCATTTCCAACTATGCCTTCGCGAGTCATCTGTTCACATACACAGCACACAGTGTAAAAGCAAATGCATATCACTACGTCTTGCACAACATGCATGTAGTACAAAATTTTTTACTTCCTAAAATTTTCAACGAAATGTAGGGACTAGAAGCTAAACAACAGTGATATACTGCATTAATAACGTGAAAAGTTTAGCATAAATTAAAACAAATGGTGCATGTGCACGGATAGGCATACAAGATTTAACTGCATACACATTACACATGATTGATAGGAGGAAGTGTTCTGCATTTAAAAGAAAACCACAAAATGCAACTTGCAATGTTCTGAAATAATCGTGCTCAATTGTATAACATGGCAATTAATTTGTTTTACGCAAAATAATCTTGAAATCCAAGGCTGTCAGTCAACAGCAATCAGTGTTAAATATAAAATTTCACAAAACTAAAGAACATGCAGTTGACTACTGGTTTAAAATTAATGGCAATAAAAGCTCTTGCAACAAAATGAGTGAATCACAAATACCTCAGTTGATGTCACTGGTCTGCAACCATCCAGAACAAGGATAAAAATAGACTTCTGTATTATCAGCAGATTCTGTTCATTTTCAGCATCAAGAGATATAAGATGATTGCGCATCTGTCAGAAAAGTCAGCACGACAAATGCCAGCATGCAAACTAAAACAAACTTTTGAAATTGAAGAACACATGTAACAGATGAATTTACACAGACAACAGCTTTTAACTGATTGACATTTTAATCAAAAAATGCAGTGTCTCCATAAAATACCATACTACACGACATGCACGTTTATGACAGATAAAAATGATGTAATATCATATTATTGTACATCAATTACTATTCTAGTGATACATTAATATTCTATAGTACAAAGCAAAGACAATGTGAGAAAGCACAATACAGCTAACAACAGAAACACAATTAATCCATCTATGGTGTAAGCACATGGTGTTTGCCTGCGTTATTGTACAAATTATTATTGTTTGTGCAAAAATTAGCAGACATAGTCATCCAACAAAGCTTTACAATTTCACAAAAGCATTCAAGAATAATTCTAGACCCACCTTCCACCACGCGGTGCGATAGTCAGCCGTCAAGGCACCGACACCAGGTCCCTCTGGTTCATCAGCACACGTAGTGTAAATATAATGCAGTTGATGTTCTATCTCTGGTGCTGTGATGATGTAACCTGACGAGTCCAGAGCATGGAACATAAAATATCGACCTCTGCAGATTACGACCACGTTCGACGACACGAGACCTTCATGTTCTGTTGTTCAGACACAACTTAACAGTCAGTGGTGTCAACTGCTAGTCAGCATTGGAGGTGGGTCAAAAATCAAGGTGCTATAGATGCCATCCCATCTCCATCTGACTAAGTTGGCTAAGTAATGTCATAAGCTCCCCCATTGGGGTTCAGGGAGAAGCTCCAACTAACAGTAAATTTGGTGCACTTTTAGCCACACAAACAATTCTGATAATAGAATAGTGTAAAAGCAAGTTGAAGAATTTTTGGCTTTTTTCTGCTTCCTTCCAGATATGACTTTTAGTGAAAAAATTGGGACATTCATCATGGCTACATTGGCTACACTGCAGAACATGTCCAAATATTGAGACTCAGTCTAACCCTTGAAGACTGACACCCGTGTTAACAGTACTACTCACTGCTTCAAAACCTAGCATTTATTAACAGAAGAGAACAGAGCACTGTGACTAATAAATAACTCAATAAAAACTTAAGGAGTAATTAGTCCTACATTACTTTTGTCTAACCAGCTGCGATACTAAAATATGAGGGTTGATCAATAAGTAATGTGAATCAAGGTATTAGACCAAATTTTTTTTCACGGTCTATATATATTTTAAAAAGTACATTTTCCACGAACACGTATAGGTTTGTTGTGGATGTGATGTCGTGGTAATTTATGATGCCATAGACTGTCATATAAAAACGATGCGCCGCATCGGTGCAAACAACACTTAATGGTACCTAGCGTACATCACAGAGAAAAATTTCAGATATCGAAATCGATGATAGTTACTGGGGGTTTGGTCGTTATTTTATGCAGCATGATCTTATCGTATGAAGACAGAGTCGCCAGCATTTTGTTGGGCAATCATTGACTTATGGTCCGGACTGCAGTACTGGATTTATGGCAGGGTGCACGCGGCTCGCTCTCGAGCCCCACCCATTGAGCGCCTTCGAGCAACAAGTCAAGAATATTGCTAATCTCTTCGTCAACACAACAGATGTTATAAACTGTTAACTTTTCAATAAAAATCAACTGGTAATGTTAAATTTTGATGCAACATCACAATTAGCTCTAGCGCTCTTATTTACAGCCAGCGCAGATTAAGGCTATCATGTATTCGAAAGTGCAAATGAGAAATTCGTGAACGTATTTGTTAGGGCTTTCAGAAAATCAGATGTTTCAGGGGACCAGATTGCTAAATTTGGCTGCAGACTAGAGAATTGTCATGCAACAACAAGCCTAATTTTATGCTGTTCGTGTTAACACTCCAAATCATTTCTGTTCAACTCGCTGTGATGTCATAAATTAGAATGGCATCACATCTGCAACAAACCCATATGTGTTTGAAGAAAATGTACCCTTTACAGGTACATAGACTGTGAAAAAAATTTAAGTCTAACACATTGATTCTCATTACTTATTGATCAACCCTCATACGCAATATTTTTGCTGTGACTAAAATATTACTTAACAATCATATTTACACCAAAACATCAAATGGCCATTGGCCACAGCACACATCTAGTGGGTTGATCAATTAGTCCATCCTAAAACATTTTCAAACAATTTTTTGAGAACACATCTTCCTAGCGTCGAGCGAAAACTAAGAACAAAATGGACACTAATGCAAAAATACAGTACAATGACAGTTATGGAAAAATGTAAGCTTTCACTAAGAATCAATGGAAAAGCAGCCACCTGTCTTAAAATAGTGGTTGAGTGTGTCCATTGTTTCACCCGGAGTTTTGCAACAATTAAAAATCCGACGGAATTGTGACATGCTCCGAGGTGTTTCCTTTGTAACATCAACTTGCAGTTTTTCTCTAAAAAGCAACACCATATTTATGAACCATGAACACAGAAAAGCTGAAAAATAACTATAATTTCGTGGTTCATCTGTCCTGACAGAATAAATACTAATGCAAAATTCATTCACATTTTTTAATCTGTCTAACAATGTCAAAATATACAGCTACATAACAACTTCAAGCATTAAATTACAAAACTGCAAAACTTAAAGATTAACTAAGCAATTACTTATTATGAAATTCTCAACAATTAATAAAAATGTAATTGTTAAATTTTTGCCCAAAGTTATCTCAACTTACTTTCGCAAGATGTCCCAAAACTGCAACATATACCAAGTAATCAAAGCAGCTCGCTTCAGAAGTGCTCCTTTCACCAAATGTGTTTCTGCTATTGGTGGCCAACCTTGTCTCGAATATGGTGATGGACCAGACATATTAACAAAAGGGGCATGCGGCATTCGATTCATCAAATACGCATAATCTTCCCACCACTTTTCGACCTAATACAGCCAATCACAATGTATTTCAAAATGTAAAAATATTCTGCACTATTAACAAAAGTACAAAATTAATTGATTCAAAAGCTGTCTTTGTACTTATTGCAAAGAAGTTTGCTGTAAGATTCAATAGAAATAGAAACACAATCATTACCTTAATAAATATTTATTCAAAACATGTAACAGTTGTACAGAAATAAACATCTCTGAAATCAAGATCTCAACAGAGATAATTATAAATCTATTACAACTGAAAAAATAAGTTATACCTATGTCAACTACAAGACATAGCTACAGTGGCGTCATTTCACAAAATCCTTGGGAGGGTCCACTCTCTCCCTCTTCCTTTCCTCCTCCCCTCCTTTCCTCCTTCTTCCCTTTTCCCTTCTCCTCTCCCCTTTTCCCCTCCTCTCCTTTCCCCTTTCCTTCCCTCCCTTTCCCTTAGAAGTAGGCCCCCTTAAATCCAGCTAGGGGATCTGGGGGAGCGCTGTAAGCTCCCCCAGCGGGGTCTGGAGCGGAGCCCCAGCCGAAATCGAATTTGGCGCATTTTCAGCCTTAAAATGTGACATCTTGTGGCAACAATTTGAATGACTTTCCTGAGAATCAGTTGACCAAATTTCATGCAGTTTACACAGTAAATGTATATAACAGTCATTAACAGACCAATGAATCTAACACTTCTCCACTCTAGCAACCTTGCATGTTCTACACTGTGTTTCAAAAAAACGGGCACCCTTTTTATTTCTTTCATAATTCACTCAAATGATGATCAATTTACATGAAATTTTTACCAGATGTAGCTGAAAAAATGCTAATTCAAAACATATGGACAAAATATGGCTGTTAGTTAAATATTCTTTGCTAGTTGTGATGTAATGCTGACGTCATAATGCATCGTGAATACAAGCTTGCTTGTCTCAACTGGTGCTGTCCCTTGTTACTC
>Ga0056128_1003321_pt1 | contig 19691 bp, 12 predicted proteins | sample WorMetLIZISLAND2_FD_71113 | JGI IMG/M metagenome (GOLD analysis project Ga0056128, IMG submission 71113) | Marine gutless worms symbiont microbial communities from Max Planck institute for Marine Microbiology, Germany - Olavius geniculatus... ... | reverse complement strand
GGCCTAATGTGGTTATTTTTAACATATACGTCATATGTCATGAATATTCATGATGTCTATTATTTTCAGCTATTGTCTTAAACTGTCATTATTATGCATTAGAACCGTGTCACTGCCGCACGCTATCTAGGCTACAGCTTATTGCTCTCAGCCTACCAGCTTTCACTGTCTAATGTTTTTGGCACGTCATGGCTAATTATGGCCAGTTTGAAGTGTTTTAATTTTGAGCGATTGTGCGATATTTGCAAATGTGACAACAGACTTCAGAGTTTTTTGCGTCTTTATAAGGTACTGTTTAATTTTCATGGATCGTGTCATCGTTGCGACAGCGGTCATATAACTCTATCAGGATCGAAGCACTTCTGATGGACCAATATGGCGGTGTTCTAATAAGAAATGTTTTGTGAAAATTCCTCTCCGTAAACATAGCTTCTTTTCCGGATCTCATTTGTCTGTTTCTCAAATTGTGCAACTTATCTATTACTGGACAAATTCTTGCAGTTTTTGAGTCTTATAGGCTGTGTGTACAAGCCGCCTGAGCCTGAGCTTGAGCTGTTTGCGCAAGCTCCGTCTCCCACTGCACAGCTGCCCGACGAACTACTTTCAATGCCAGTGTCTTCCGCTCCACCCACTTCCATGTATGTTGGTGATATAGCTAACTTTGACATCGATTTTCATATTTCTGATGTTGATTCCGATACCAACTGCGACATGGACACCAGTGCAGACATGTTCTTGTAAGGTACCTCATAACTAGTTGTTCATTTATTAGTCGTAACGTATTAAAAAACAATAATGGGTCTGCAGTATTAGCTTCCAGTGTATTCCTACAGCGCCCAGTAAACTTCACTCGTGCCATGTGCGGATCTGTAGCCCTGCGCAAGGAAAAAAATAGATGCCTAACGGCAAATTTCGCCCATCTGGATAGTTAGTCGGCAGGGCTCCAGGACTGGGGCATCACACCACGCCACGCCCCCTTAGAACCGATTGTAACCAAATTTTGCGTGTGTGGTCGGGTGGGCGATGTGATCACTGATGCCAAGTTTTATGGAAATCGGTTAAGGGGTTTCGGAGTTACAGGACCCCGCCCCCCAAACGCCATTTCCGATACTTAACGTTCATCGCCCTTACAACAGTGTCAGCACTACCGCGCTGCACTGTGATGCATTTATTTCTCACATGCTAAACGTCTCGTGCCAAAGCTACATCACACTGATTTTTCAGATTTAGCTCATTGTTGTCCAATTTTGCGAAGATTACAGAAAACAGAATAACTTTAACTTATTCCAGTGTATTGTTTGTGTTTACTTTTTGACATAAAGTATATAATTACATTTTTAAAAAATGGCCAAAATACGCACTTGCCCAAACACATTTCGGCTCTTAAGTAACAGTCCATCGTGATTTTCTGTACCTTTTAGTGGACTGTTTGTTTGTTTCTTCGTTGACGTCCCAAATGTCTATTCACTATCATCAGCACTGATACAATCATGAACAAGAAATTTGAGCTAATGCTTACTAGACGCTCGAAAGCCTATAGCAGTTCCGGTTCAGTAGTTTAGCTGAAAATTGGGGTGTTCACGCTAAGTTAATATACAAATACCAAATTCTCCATCTGGATGGCATAATAATAGTTCCGTGGCGCCACACTGTGAATGATATAGACTTGTGTCGCAGCCCGAAAGTGCCAAAAAACTATAGAACCCTCTATTTTGGCGTTCAAGGTCATTGAATTCGGCGTCAGTCGAAAGCCAGTGTACGACTTCCTATTAGTGATTAATAGTAACCTAGCGCCCTCGTTCGGGGTGACCCCCTTCGAATTTATGGAAAAGCTTTGCGGTTCCTAAGCCGACGGCGAAGATTTGGTGATTCTAGCTTGCACCGCTTTCACGCGTAAAAACTCTGTAGTCCAGATTCATTCCGATCGTCACAATTGAATCAACTCTCAGTGTTACACTATCAGTCACTTATTACGTCCTCCACTGTATTAACCTCGTTGGTAGAACAATGCTGTATAAATCTACACTGATGTAGTAACTTATATATATTCCTGACACAACTTGCCATCAAATAATTTTTGGTCTAAATATTTCTGACATAAGTGGCTATTGAATGATTGCTTCAGCTCCCACCTCACCCAACTTTTGCTCTTGCACTACCTGGAAAACCAACCAAGCAACTAACTGAGTTAGGCCTCGTACCCCCAGAAGCAGAGTTAGTTTCTTAAGACCACACCAAAACGGCAAAATAGGCCACGAATGGGATATGTCAAAATATGTAAAATTAAATCATGAAAGAACATAGCAGCGGCATAGACATTAGACAAGGAAAGGGCTCAGATTTTAACACATTATGCTATATTTCCGATACTTGTAAAAACTAATACTCACTGTATTTTTTTCTGCAGATTCTTTAAATGTTGCACAAGAACATCATTATAACACACAGAACATGAGTATAAACAGTGAAATTATTATAAAAACTAGCAGCATTATACAAAACATCAGTAAAAAAAGTTAGCCAAAACGTAAAGCTGCCGCATTCTCAGTAGTTTTCTTGATGAAAATCACAGTGGAATGTGCACAATGACAATTAAATTGATTTTAACAAAATATGATCCGTTCACAGATAAAGTCATTTATATGCAGCTTATAAATGATGGTTTTGTTGACAGAATTAACAAAAGTAAAACGCATCAGCATTTACTGGTGTCATAAAAATACACAGAAATGTGCTGCAAGATCTGCTGCAGCTATACAAATACAAAAAAACATAATAAAAATATAGAACTACTATAGCCCAACAACAATGCACGAGACATAAAATCAAATCTCTATACAAATCACTGCATAAAATCATACAAAGAGCTATATACTATGCGAGTGTTTGGATTATGTAACATTTAGCCATTATACAATATAACATGTAAGTTATTGAGATAAAAGTATAAAAACAAACTGCACATAATTTTTATGACAGAATAACATAAGCTTCATATACAAATATGAAAAAACGATGATGTTTAAATTGTGTAATAGTTTGAAGTAAAAAAACATTCAAAATATAAAACATAGATTTAAGTTATACAAGTGAGTTATAAAACAGATAAGCAATAAATACAAACTGCACAAATGAGTCAGACAAAATGAAATAAACGTCACATCAATTGCAAAAAAGAATGACGAAACAGTATCTAGCAGAGAATATCAACTGCAGAATGCCATATGCGAACCAATCATTACTTATTGACTTAAGTATCTAACTTGCTAATTAATTACATCATGGCTTCCTGTGTGAGATTTAGTCAAGGATAACCTACTGGGGCCAAATTTTTGAAACTTCTTAGGAAGATCTTTGAAAGACTTCTTTTCCAATGAAAGTATGCGGATTTTCTAAACTTCTTTGTCTTTGTCTTTGGAAAAATTTGAGATCTTCCAAAGAAGATTTTGAGAAAGGGTGCGAAATTCTTCTTAGGAAGAATTGAGGCAAATATTTAGGAAAGCACTAATCTTGTCCTACACAGAGAAAGCTGTGTAATAAAACGAAATTTGCAAAACAAGTACGCAATGTTGACACTTAGCTTAGACGTCATATCTGACGTCATAGGTTATTTGCATAATGCTGAGGTAAAATCAACAATGAGTAAAGTAAAGCAAATTGACATTTGATCAACTTAAAAAACAAAGTGGTGTGTAAAATGCATTTCCTGTGGACGTGCTAAGATAAGAAGTTTTCCAAATAAGTTTTCCTAAGTTTTGATTACGTCACATGGTCGGTATAAGCACATCTGATTGGTTGCACTAGTTCAGGAAGATAAGAAAGAAGAAGTTCTTTGGAAACACAAAGAAAGCCATCAAAAATTTGGAAAAGGAAACTTCTTTAGAATTCCTAAATCATCTGACATAGGAAGATCTTTGGAAAATATCTCAGAAGTTTCGAAAATTTGGCCCCAGCGTTTATAGCAAGGGTGTCAATCGTGGGGGTGGGGCCTAAGCCTTCTATATTAGGACATGCCTTGATATGTAGCCAAGGTAACCAGAATGAATGTCCCAATGCTTTCAGAGAAAATCATATCAGAGAAGAAAAGCTCAGAAAAAAGCCCAAAATTCTGTCGCTCTTTATGCTATCGTTGAGCCAGCAGTGTTCTGTGAGATAAAAATGCACCAAATTTATTTTTGGCTGAGAATCGGTGCTGGACCCTGCTGGGGGCGTTAGTGGCTTACAAGGCTTTCCCAAACACGCAGGTGGCTGTGGAGAGAAAATCCGCTCCCCATTCTCTTCAACCTTGTGCAACTCAACCATTGGGTTCCCAATATTGACGACACATCAACACCACCATTTGATTGCTAGAATTTCTCATAAATATGTACTTCACTCTGTTGTGAAATGTTGGCAAAAAATGTATAGACTTTGTTGAAATGTCACGAAAATATATGCAGCAAACAAATGCACATTACACGTTTTCGCACAGCAAAAATAGAGAACATAATGTAAAACTCACTCAGAGGTTCAAGGGTTGCATAAAAAAATACAAAATTATCAAAAACTGTGATTGCTTGTGCCTCAGATGTGATCATGACATATGACGCTATAAAAAATGCGTTTTGATGGAAAATCTGTTAAGATGAGCAACTCTGCACAATTCCGCATATCAAGTTTGGAAACATCATTATTGTATGCACTGTAGAGACATGATAAAGAATAAAATAAAATGGGATAATATTTTGTATATATATAACCTATCGCACATGCATTCTTATAAAATGATGAGACAGTAAAAACAGCAAAGAGCACTTATGCCTCAGCACCAGCAGCATAGCATATACAGGGTGCAGCAAAAACAAGTAACCCCCTAAAGTTTTTTGCTGTTTTCCCAGCAACCGTTTGCAATTATAGTTTGAAATTTTACACACTTATTTACAACAACTTTTTACAATTAACTGCCAAGTAAAATGTGATTCAGTTGAAAAACAACGAAGTTTTAAACTTCTTAACATGACACCTACCAATTTTTCAGCATTAAAAATGTTCAGGCTTAAAATGCTATTAAATTTTAAAAAAACCGGTTACCACATTACTGTCGATGAAGTCACAGTGACAGTTTGATAAACAGTAGTGGTCTAACTTATTTTGTTTGTAAATTATCATTAAATTGCTGTTCTTTTAAAGCAATCGCCAGCTGCTCACCGGATTCATCTTCCAGCCGGATGGTGCGCCAGCATACACAGCGCGCAGCGCACTGAACAAACTGCAGGCCAACTGTCCAGATTTCATCACAACGGATCAGTGGCCTCCAAATTCGCCGAATACAAACGTAATAGACTATCACGCGTGGGGTGCAATGTTGGAGACTTAGAGCATTTCCACTATGGCGTTGCGTTGCTTTGCTGCGATAGCTAGCACATTGCAGCGCTGCAACGCGCTGTGCAGCTCGTTGTCGCGATAGTAAAAACATGAATTTCTGGCTTATTCAATGGGAAGCATTTCCACTACAGCTGTGCGTTGCGATGCATTGAATTTAAAATAAAAACGCCAATAATGTTTCTATTTTTTGTTTACTATCCGAATGATAGTAATTGCGTTGACCAATGAGAACGCTCAACTAGCCCGAGTAGGTCATCAAACTGCTCGACAGACAGCTGAAAGTATCGCTGAAACAGAGCTGAATCGGAGAGTAGTTACTGTATCAGATGCTGATAATCGCCCTGGTCATCCCGGTTGGCGATGACGAGGTGAATCCAAAATCTAGGCCTGCGTTTTTCATTTTTGCGCAACACGTGCAACAAGCTGCTGCTCCCAACAGCAATAAATTTTCGTATTTGTCGGCCATATTAACTCATTAATATTCTTTACAAAAAATGTCTCCACCCGTTTTAACGCGCTGCAACACGCATTGCAGCTCATTTAAACGCATACAGACGCAACACAACTCAATGCGCAGCCATAGTGGAAATAGGCCTTTACTGCAAGCTTAGAATAAAGCTGAAAACAACTGCTGAACTCAAAGAAGCATTTCAGGTTATCTGGGGCAACCTGCCACAAGGACCGATCGACAAGGCTGTGAAAGATTTTTCAAATTAAGCAACTAAAGGCTTGTGTTGGAGCTTGGAACTGGCAGTGTACACTGCGAACATTCACAGTGACATGTAACTGTGGCATTTAATTATTAGTTTACTGTGTTGTTTCAAAGACGTTATTGAATCAGTGTTGTAGCTTGACCATTTTTAATGCCAAAAAATCGGTTGGTGGTCATGTTAAAAGTTACATATCTTTTCTCATTTTCAAATAGAATCACACTTTTTGGAAATTAACCATAAAACGTTTTTAAAAAATTGTGTGTAAAATGTCAGATTAAAATGCCAAACGGCTGCTGAGAAAACAACAAAAAACTTTACGGGGCTACTTTATTTTTCTGCGCCCTCTACAGTGTGCATGTACTGGTGTACATCCCATAACATGTGATTTGATGTTCGTACTGTACTATGTAAAACCTAGAAACCATTTTTACCGCTTAGATTACAGTGCCAGATATGATACAAAGTCTACACATAAACGTCCAATAATGTCACATCAAGATTAACAGGTAAAGACTGTTCAATGTTCGTACCATCGAGCAAGCATTCTAACATTTTACATGATATAGTACAAACAAATCAAAGAATATATGGTTGGCTGCGTATATGTTTCAAATTCTCTCGGGTACGTTTGCCAAAAATTAACAAAAATCAGACGACATATGACAAAGATATCAAAACATAAAAGGGTGACTTCATTACATAAGACATCGTATAACTTAGACGGATGATTGTCGTACGTAAACGTTGCAGACAAGCATAGCACGAACTGTAGTTGCGACATCAACCAAACCACTGACACTTCCATCCAAAATAGCAGCTGGCGAGCACAACACACCCTGGCACAATAACAGCTGAAAATATTATGCAGGCATTGCCAATAATGAGAGTAATAATGAAGTTTATGATAAATAAAGACTCCAGTGATGCCAGTGCCCCTATCCCAAAATAAAGTCAGTGCTGAATTCAAACTCGGACAAAAACTGTGCTGCCAGTTGGACTTGACAGCTAACGTGTATAAATATACGATCTAAATCAAAATTCACGAACCCTGGACCAGGATTCTAAATTAGAATCACAACCAACATCAAAGTGGTCGGTCCTCAAACCATGCTGTACTCCTCCGCTAACTTCAATCATAATCAATTTATAACTTTTTCAGTCATCCAGCCAACAATCTGATGGAGAGATAAAGAGACAGATCCAAAAACATAACAGATGTTGGCTTAGTCAATATGATAACAACATAAACATAAAAATATGAATGACAACAACAGTATTAATGATATAAATGTAACCGATAATGTGAACAACATATATGCATGCGCTAGTTGTGTAACTTTAATTATCAAAGTAGTTTAGTATATTTTTTGCTACCATATGCATTGCGTATAATGATGTTTAATAAAAGGCACCTGATCATAATGCTCAGAAATGACCAGAAAATTAACAAGAAACAATACAAGATACAAATGTGGTATCTGCTTTTTCGGCAAATTATGCAGCACTGTAAAAAAGATGGTTGAATTAATTAAGTAAATTCGTACAATGTGGATGGGAAATCTGACAAACCTTGTGGACACCCATCTTTCGACAGGCCGACAGAAAGTTGTCCACGTTTTTCTGTCTTTTTGTCAATGGTAAAGACTCCTGGCAATAATCACAGCAGAAACAAGCAATTTCAACTAATACAGTAACAAAAGCCTGGCCTAGTGCTAACAAAATTAGTCACATCAATGAAGTTACTTGACGTTAAGCTGGGTTAGAACATGTACTGAGATGGCTGACTGGGAGTTTTCAGTAACAGTATTTCTGAACGCACAGTCGTATAACAGAAGTTATGACGGCTGAGCTGATGCATCGTAGCTCCGTTTAAACATCTCCATCCTTAGCAGGCCAATGAAATGACCATGATCTTGAGCTCCGATGGCAAACTGTTCCACACCGATGGGCCAGCAGCTGAGAAACTTTGCAGACCAAGGCCAACAGTTCTTGTTTTTAGTGTGGCCAAATCACATGAGCCACACAAAATGCATAAATTCACCAAATTATAACCTTAATTTAACAATTTGTTGACCACCGCTGCCTTCCTCGAAATGATTTTTGTTCATCACTGGATGTCTGCATGGTGAACTACTTGGCATAGATATGAAGAAGTATGTCATTAGTTACCATTTGAACCAACTTTTGAGGATACATATCAAGCATATTCTACTTTCTATGAAAAATGTGTATGTAATTTTACATATTCCACTTCGATCTATGCAAGCAACAATAGAATATGTATAATATGTGCATTCCACTTCTGAAAAATATGCACTCATTTCAACGTATTCTACTTTGTGTACACATAATTAAACACCGATTTGAATCTAAGTTTATTCAAAAAGAAAAACTGATTACCATCGTCAGGGAAGGTACATGAACCTTTTTCACGGAGTTAGAACGAACATGATTAGCCAAATGACACAGCAAGATGCCATCACACAGTGCTGATGATAGGTCACTGTCAGTGGTGCCGCAGTCAACAGAAAGAAGATTCTTCAGCAACTGTGACAATAATGGATAGAAGACGAACACAATAGTCTATACTACTGCAACTACTACTACTACTAGTCAGAGATGTGGTCTTGGTCGCAATATTTTAGACTTGAGACCATCTCAAGCTGCACAAACATTAAACATCTCATCTCAGACAAAGTGCTATAAAACTTGCTCTCAAGAAGTGTGTCTTGAGTCTCATCTCAGGATTTGCCCAAAAGGTCTCGACATCTCATTTTGGGTCTCAGACCATTTCATCTCTTGCAAGTTATCCAGCAGTGTGCATTAACTTAACAACTTATAACTCATGAAACCCCTAAAACTGACAAAGATAGGTATTTTTAAAAATCCAGGTTTAACCCAAAAACAAAAAACCCAAAGAACTGAGTTCAGTCGGGTTTAAAAATTTGGGTTTTTCAACCCCGGATGATTAGTTATAATGTACATACCCCGTGAAACCATGCCACTGCTGAGTAATCAATATCTGCATGCTGCATGTTACGACGTATTGTCAGGTAAGGATTATAATCATCAACGTCGTCAGTATCACCATAATCATTATCATATTCATTATCATCATCATCATCAGCAGCAGCAGCAGCATCGTGACCACCTGCAGACAACACAAATGTCTGACATCGCTAATGCAACTAAAACTACAACAGCAACAACTCCTACTACTACAATTACAGCAACAACAAAAATCGCTATTTCTTCACCGTTTAACTGTCACCACAGGTTAGGTCACGTTTCCATAAAAGAACCTTACACACGATTGGAAAAGAAAGATTCACATATATCCAAGCAACAGAATCGACTCGATATTCATAAATTATTTTTAGTTGTAAAAAATTCAGTTAATAATAGCAGTTACCATAATAAGTTTGACCATGGTCACAACTTATACGTACGCGAGTCATCACAGCAAGTCTGCAGTCGTTCACTGTCAGCTACTAAAACATAAAGATGAAAATTATAAAACGCGCATTAAAATACTGTCCATCCATGATTACAAAATTGATCACTTGACAACTGTAATTTAAAAATACAACATGTTACCAGCATCTGGTAATTCCATTTCTGTGACATTATGTTCTGATCTGACGCCGGTTGCGAAAAATGGGCTAGGCAACCTGTGCTACAAACAGAGCATGCATGACAAGAATGTTACTGCAACAGATAAACACCTAGAAAAAAATCAACAGTTCAAAAGCCATCAATTGTAAAATGTCATTTTCCATAAAACTCGTGACAAACTAGTTGCATAGTTGTAGTATGAAGTAGTACTATTAATAGTCATAGTAATAGTAGTAGTTGTCATTTATACTAATTGTAGTGGTTAATAAGTCTACAAACCCTCCACAATAAAATGTAAAAATTTCAACATCATCCACGTAACTCATGACACACTCATCACGTAGTTTGGTTTGTCTGGTTGCTAGAGAGGTCTGACATTCCCAGCCCCACAAAGCTGTAGCTGTAGTTTGTAGTAGTAGTAATAGCATTCGTAGTAGTAGTTGAATTGTTGTACACAGTGTCTCAATAAAAACAGTCAAAATTGTTTTTGTCTTATCTTTGACAAAGTTTCACCAAATTTGGTAACTTTTGGCACAAATATGGTCAAGACAATACAATTACATGAGGTGCACTCATTGTCCATCTCATTTAATTTATGTCAACACACTACCGTGTTAAACGTAGATGCTCCAAATTGTTGCACAATGCTGAGTTGTTGTCTCTACTAAACATTGTAACGACTTAATTAACCACATAGCAAACTGAAGCATAAGTTATTTAACAGAATTGTAAGTTTGTGTAACAACTTGCTAGCAAATTTGCAAAGTTTATGCACAAAGTGCATACACGAACACAATGATTTAGATGCAATGCCACTGGCTGCTAGCAAAATCAACGATCAACTGATCAAACAGCATTCACTCATCGATTAGATGTATTTAAGCTCATCAGTCAGCTATTATGTTGTCTGCTATTCTCACTGTAAAGAATCCAACACCACAAAATTATTAAATCGCGGGGTGTCCTCAGCAAAGGTGAGCAATCTGATACAAATAATCACCACATAATATAACAATTTGGAGCATATGTTTCACATGGTAGTGCATTGACATAAATTAGGTGAGGTAGAAAATGAGTGCAGCTTACATAATTCTATCCTCCTGGCTATCTCTGTGCCAAAAATTATCAAAGTTGGTGGAAATTTCAGAAATTCATCATGAAAACAATTTTAACTGTTTTTTATTAATACATGGTGTAGTTGTACAAGTCACTACAGTATAAGCCAACACACCGTCGGTGGTGAAATTTCTTCATCGTGTAGTTGTAGTCTGTCTGATTGCTGTTGATGTCTAATCTTCTCAGCCTCACAACGCTGTACGCTCATCATCTCCCGCCTCCGTACCTGAAACTTTGCCAGCTCATCCTGCATGATGCAGCAGAAAAGTATCGGAGCGTGGAATAATTTGTGATTTTGCAAAGTTACAAATTTTTTTGAGTGTTCATCTTTCACTTTTTTGAACTAAGGAAAAAGTTGAAACAAATTTTGTTTTTTTTCTATGCTGTTCAGTTTTTGTGGCAGGAGCTCATATGGAATCAACAAACAAATAAGCAAGAAACACATACACAATGTGGCAATAATTATTTTAAAAGTTACTTGCTATTTTCTGAGCAATAGCTTGGAATTATAACATAAAATTTCATGCACACATTATTTGTTCAAATAATGTTTTTAGCAGTACAAATAATGCACCTTTCATTCTGTGCCACAGATGTCTTAACTTTAAGAAGTCCATTTTCTGTACACATTTTGCTGCATGTAAACATGAAAATGACTTATGTGCTAAGAAATAATCGATAACTATGTCGTAGTTGAAGATAACGAGATGCCCTTTGGCATGTTTAAGAAATTATCAACAGGTAATAAGCACATAAAATTTCACATAAAAATGTGAGTGATTGCTAATAAAATGGCAAACAATTGAAGCACCCAACATATTGCAATCAATGAGTATGGCTGCAAAATGAACCAGAAAGCAGACTGAACCAACACTCACAGGCAATGGGCTGCTATCAGACAGTGATACGGAATAATGAAATGAAGTTGTATATCTGTTATCATCATCATCATCATCATCATCAATGTCATCCTGTTCACTGTTTACTGTGTCTGGACCAACGACAAGTGACTTCACTGTGTTGTAAGTATTCGTTCGTGTATCAGCATCACTAAAATAACATTAACATATTTTCTGTCAGCACAATTGTTCATCAGCATCCATCCGAATTTATTTTTTGTTGGAAGTAAGGGGGCAAATACGAAAAGTAAACATTTAACCTGATGGCAGTGGCGGGTCCAAGGCTTTACTCCTTTGTTGTTGATGTTTTCTTCTGGCGCTCAATCAAGGATCATATATGCAACTGCCCTCGGAGAGGCCAGCATCCCTCAGGTAACTGAGTGCTACTTCGGGTTCGTTGAACAGAAAAGTCGAAAACTCGATAGCAAAATAATATGACAACTAAAAAGCAATAACCTGTTTGACAAATAATTTAATAATAAATGTTTTTTCTCTCAAAATTTTAGTGTTATTATTATTATTACTTTTACTATTACAGAGTTTAAGAGTCAAGTAGATATATACAGACCTATTGAAAACATTTATCATATACAAATACATGCCCTTCTGTGTTACTAAATCAACTAGTCAAAAATAACAGAGATTCAACCTGCTGTTCAGTAATCTCCGAGTGGAGCTTGAGTCTAGTAAAAATTGATGTGGAGTACGAGGTTGTCTACACAGACATCACTATGATGCTCATCAACTTTGTTATCATTGTCATAACAGTCATCATCATCAACTAACATAATACAGCTATTCTGCACTGACAGCATTATACTAGAAGGCACCAGTTCCAATAACCAAACTGAAAAGTTTCCGCCCTGGCTGACAAGTTTCCATAAGTGTCATTAACATAGCACACAAATCAACACAATTTATGAACTACAAAATGTACGGTAAAACTGCTAATACAAGCCGGGTTTCATATTGTAGCTGGGTCTCTAATACAAGCCGAGGGTCGAAGTTTGATGTTTTAATAGAAGCCAGGTCTCAAATAAAAGCCTGTCCCTAATATAAGCGAGGTCTTCAATATAAGCTGGAAATCCAAGTGTACTAGCAGTTGTAGTTGTAGTAGTGATTAGTTGCATGTGCAGCTGTCTTGTACACTCGCTCTAAATTGTATTGTAATAACAGTATTGCGCACACTAACTATAGAATAAGTGTATTACCTTTGTATGCCAGGTTGACAATGTTTTAATACGAGCCAGGGGTCTAAGTCAATTGTTCTAATAGAAGCTGGGGGCTTCTATTAGCAGTTTTGCGGTAAGGTGTGATTCTCATTTTATACCTGTTTGTTACTTTTTGTTCATCTGTACAAAGTGTTCACACCTAATACATCTATTTACTAATAACCTGCTTTATGACCTAACTAACCTGGAAACGACCTGGCTGTCACTACTACTGCTATTCTGATCATGCCCAACTGAGTCCACAATCCTACTACATATAGATCTTCATTCGACAAAAAATTGGCATAATCCAATACAATATTTATGATCCTAGGTACAAAAAAGATGCTAATAAGTGACAAAGAAGACACAACACTCACAGTTTCTTTTATCTATTAATTGATTTTAAAAAATATTTTAGTATGATCCTGTGAGAAACATAGCTGCGCATCAATGTAAAGGCTTTAGAATAATACAACATTTTTTTGCACTAAAAAACTAATCGACACGCCACCAGTTCAATCTACATGTAGTACGTCATTCAAGTAAAATTTCTTCACTTGATGAGCATTTCTAAGCTGCTGCTGTGGTTTCTACTGTCAATACTATTAATACACTAAAGAAATTACTAATCTGTGCATAATAAAACTCACATTATTTCAGTTTCAATTTCCGACTCATCATCTTCATCGTATTCATCACCATCATCTACTTTTTCTTCCGCTTGCTGCTGTTCTTCAACATCTTGTTCTCCTTTGCTTTCTTCTTCGTCTTCTTCTTCTTCTGGTTGCTGTTGTTGTTGTTTTTCTTTTTCTTTGCCTTCCATGATTTCTTTTTCTTGACTTTCTTTACCGATACCACCATCGTCATCATATTGTTCATCACAATAATCATCTTTATCTTCCTTATTTTCATATTCTAGATCACGTTCATCAACAGCCTGTTCCTCAAGGTAATCTTGTTCCTCAAAATCATCCTCATCAGTCGGAATGACGTAATCCAAGTCCAGTGGATCAAAGGAAACATCATCATCATCAGCATTGTGAAACATTGGGTTATCAGTAACAGTTGGCATATTATTGATAACTGTGCTGCTAGATGGCATGTTATTCACAGATGTGCCGCCCCCTGGCGAATCATGCCAACTCCATGAAGTCTTGTCAATAGATGGAATTACATCTGGAGTTACACTGCCACGCTACAACATAAGAAGAAAACATCTAAATAACCATCAAATAAATGGTTTCGAAAAAAATTATAGGTTATGTCAAGTTAACAGTAACACATCTAAAAAAACTACGAAGCACAACCTGGCATATGGGATCAGTCAGTGTTAAATACCATACGTCACAGGCAAACGTGCCGCACATTAACCCCAACTGCTACTGGTGGCTTGGCGTGGCAGTAACGTGTTTCATCCGATCAACAAAGTTACTCTACGCCAGGTCAGGTTAGTACTTTGATAGGTGACTGCCTGCAGGCAGGTAAACCATCTCGGTATGTAACCAGCCGTCTAGAGGTCAACTCAGCCTTCCATCCATCTGGGGTGGGTAAATCAAGTACCAGCCTATCTGGCTGGGGTTAAGGTGGGCACGTTCACCTGTGTCAGGTGGAAAGTAACACTGCGTGATCCCACACAGCAGGTGATGCTCCGTAGCTCTGAGACAAGCTTCTCATAAAGAGCTTTATCACCACGTTTAACCTTCAACCGAGCAGACTGGTATTCGATTTATCAACACTGAAGACATGGTAAACTGACTTGACCTTGGCTATATACTGAGATGATTTACCTGTCTGCAGACAGCCAGCTATCCAAATAGTAACCATTTGACTGCAACCTGACCAGGCGTCAAACCCACGACCTCATCATCATAATTCCAACATGCTAACTGTTAGGGATGTGACAAAGCGAAAAAATATCTGCATTCATCGAATGCGAATATTAACTTTACTATTCATCGAATAACGAATGCGAACGCGAATAATTATTCAGCCTCAAGAAAACTTCTCTATACCAGTATTTGAATAAAGCAAAACATCCAAATATAATTGTTCAGTGTTCAGTCAGTGAAAATCAGCACCGGTATCTAAGGCAAAGTTCAGTCAATCCAGTTCAATTAAGAAAATGAAACATCCAGACTGCTGTGTTCTCTTCATTGGCAGTATTTCCTATTTAAAATTCAATAAACTTCAATCAAGTTGAATAAAATAAAATACTTGTATTCGCCAGAAACTCCCCCAACTATTCGTCGAATATTGAATAGTTGTAAAGTTGTCAAATATTCGCATGTTGTCGAATGCAAATACGAACTTCGTCACATCCCTACTAACTGTTATGCACTAAACTAGACTATCTCTGTCATTATGTGGGCCTCTGATTCACTTGCGACATATGGCACAATACAGCATGGGCCAATAAAAAATGCGGCACTTTACTTATGTCTATATCTTCGCCAGTTACTGAACAATTTTCAGAAGTCTTTCACTGACACACTCTGCAGACAATTTGCATTAATGCGTTTGTTACATATCACACCAGACCGCAAATGCGTCTCTACAGTACTTTGTGAAATATAAATGTAAGAAAAACTAATGATAATAACAAACATTTAAGTAGATGAAAAAAACACTTCAGATCATTCACCGCAATGATGGTCTAAAGTTTTTTAAAATCAATTTTATCAAAATACTTATTTGTTATTATCGTTATAAATGCATATTTCATTTATATTTCACAAGGTAGTTTAGACAGACACGTACAGTGTGGTAGATGTATGATAATCACATTATCGCAAATTGTGCGCAAAGTGTGCCAGTAAAAAAAAATTGCAAATCGGTCAATAATTGGCAAAGATAGACATAAGTAAAGTGCCACATCTTTATTGGCCTACCCTGCAGTAAAGGTGTTTTGACTGATGTAGTAGCAATAATCCACAGACCATTGTTGCAAAATGTTGTCCAGCATGTGGTGGCAATTTGTCATGACGGTGGCGGAGAGGTGAGATGTTATGATTGAGGTCGAGTCGTGTGACAACATCATCAGAAAACTGCTCCCAACCACGCCAATGATAGCTGCTCAACCCATCACAAACATCTGTGCTACTTTAAGCTCACGGAACTTAGACAGGCAGACAGAAACATCTAACAACATAATAGTACCACCATCATCCATAGCACTACCTGTTTTCTCCCTCTCTGCCCAAGCCAAGTCGGGCTTTGATGTAAATTCAACGAAAGCAAGCTGGAACATCAAAATTGACCTCAGGCTAAGCTAAAAGGTCTAAATTTTTTATATGCTCACAACTGCCAAAAATGCACATATTTAATTAAACAGTTCTAAGGCTACTTAATCATTTGCACATGTCATTAAATAATTTCATAACCCATGTCTAAGACTTTAAAAATGGGAAAAAGTAGAAATAAAAAAAATAATTTGTCTTTATTCGTATTTTTCATGACATTTTGTGTATTATTACAAAATAACTCACTAAATAGTACCATGAAAACAAAAGTAAAAATTCTACTGGTTTTTGAAGTTTTGCTGAAACAGTTTTCTTTCAGTAAAACTTCAAAACCAGTAGAAAAAACCACCAATAATGATAACTGTAAAGGGGTCAAGCCGACTCCCCAGACCCGTCACCCTTGACAGACGTTCACATCACACCTTTTCCCAGCTTCAACAGATGCAGTGAGTACCTCCACTGCAATTGATGTACGTCTTAGTGCTGTCAACTAATGCTATATTATATCTGCACAAGTTTTCAGTTTACTTCATCAACAACGTACCTGTGGTCAAGATGCAGTATGTCAACAGAATTACTGTGCTGATGACTGGAGCATTTCACATCCATTGCAAGATAGTTCATAATGTGCACAAGGCCTTTCACACAGACCTACGCAGATGATCAGACAATCACAGTTCGTTTGTACACCCTTAACGTACACCTATTTGGTGTTAATTATCTCTGCCAAGTAACGTAGTATAAAGATTACTATTACTAATACTACTACAACTACAACTACAACAGTACTACTACACCAGCAGAACACATGGTTATGACAGAAACACACTGCTGACTCATCAGTTTGTTTCAGCTCATTTCTGTCATCATGTGCACAAACACACAAACAGACAGACAAAACAAGCGAAAACAATATATCCACCAGTAATCACCACGTTCACCTTGGTGAAGACAAAAATGATTACTTTGAAGCTCACATTTGTCGGTGGATGAGTAAGTGGATTTCTGTCTACGTCCAATGTATGAAGCGAACTCATCCGATGTAACCCAGTTGGAAGAGACAGGATACGATTGCCTGAGAGATTCAGTACGTTTAAACACATACGTCCAATGTCTGCGACAACAATAACAAATACTACTAAGTACTAGAAATATTATTAATACTGCTACCCATGCAGCTGTTGACAAACTCAGCAGACTGTGACAGAATATGATGGCCCAAGAAAAAAAATTAAAAGATAAAAATTTAAAGATTTAAAATTAAATACATACATCCAACATCTGCAACAACAACAACAACAAAAACAAATATTACTACAAATACTACTACAAATACTACAAATACTGCAGTCCTACAGATGCCGACAACAAACCTCCAGTAGAGACAAAATACAATTGCCAAACAGATTCAATACATTTAAACACATACACCCGATGTCTGCTACAGCAACAACATTTGACAACAAATACTACAACAGCAAATTTGACTACTACAAATACTACTACTACTACTTCTGCAACTGCTGCCAGCATCAGACGTGACTAAGCAGGAAGAACAACTGGACTATAATTGCCAAAGAGATTCAATACACTGAAAAACATACATCCAACGTATGTAACAGCACCAAGTCCAAAACCCAGTAAAACCCACTTAACTGTCGGGTTAAGCTTTTAAAAACTACCAAAGGCTTTCAACGACACATGTTTGACAACTAGTTTGTCACGAGAGGCGTACATGTAGGCAACTCAACCAGCTGATTGTTTCGTGCGCTGAGAATACGCAATGTTGAAAGTTGCGTGATTTGCATCGGCAGCTGCTGTATTCTGTTGCTGCCTACATCCTGTAAATCGCAACAGAAAACAACAATATGTGATACTTTTCACGTATAAATCTGAGCTGTAAAAATCAAGGATGAATAATACGATTAATTTTAATAGTTAAATTTTGATCGAAGTCACATCGATAAAATCAGCATGATATAGCTATGACAACATAGTGACAGATATCTGAAATCACTCCAATCATCTGTTCTTTAAAAAAATCAACATTTTTGTCTATCTACTAAACTGAATTAAAAACTCTGTCTTAATGTGACGGTGATAGCCTAAAGCTAAGTAACTGGAAAGAACATCGCTAATAATATACGCTAATAATATACTTTTCTGCATTTTTCATCGTTAGCTTTTGACTGAAATTCATGATAAATCTATCGTTAGTTTTTGAAAAGTTAACTATTAAAAATTTGCAATCGGTACCAGCTCTGAGTCTGAAATTTCTACAGCAGACACTGAAACATGTCAGATGGTTTCCTGTTGCTGAAAGAACAGCAATTAAGCACTAAAGGCACAAAAATTACTGCGTTACCATAGTTAATTCCACTATTATCAACATCAACAAACCAAATCACATTTTTAAAAATCCAAGCAATTAACTGACCAGTTCCATGAGCTGACGAAGACAACAGATTTCCTCGGGAAGTGAGACGAGCTTATTACTGCTTAGCTGCAAGACTTGGAGGCATGACAGTGAGCAAACACTCGACGGAATATACTCTAACTGATTCCGACTAAAAACACATACAGCTAGAGTTACACATTCTATGTAACACTTACATATTCTGTGTACCATCCTGTTGTGCTGACAGAACAATCACTAAAACATTCCAACGAAGACAGCCCACTATAGCTGAGTCAAGGCTTGCCGTTTGAAGCGATCAATCAGTCAATCGCCGAAATCAATTGCCCAAACGCCCGCCAGGTGAACGACTTCTCGATCACCTATTTGCTGGCCACGGTTATTGGTTATTTGTTGATTGGTGCAAATTTGCGGTACGTTTTCAATCTGCAGTCATTTAGTAATTGAAAAGCAAACTTCAGCATGCGTAAATGATAAGAAAACTCTTTAAAAAGATACTCGTTTTCTACTATTTTTTTCGGTCATTACGTTTTTAAATTTTATTCGTAGCATTGTTGCGCTGTTACGTTGTCATTTTTTTCCGCTTGTGGATCTGTGTAAGTGCTTATTGAGCATGAAGAGTGATGTTGGTGGATCTTAATCTCAGCCAGGGGCATCAATCCTACAAGTGGAAGCAAAATGCTGTGTGGAAATACTTGGGGATAGCGGAATTTATGCATTGCACATAAATATGTTGCTATGAAATGCACCTTAGAAGCCCAAAATTTGTTTTTTTAATGCATTTGTGACCAGGGCTCCACCCCGAACTTTAGACCGCTAGTTAAATGTTTTTGGAAAAGAGGAAGAAAAAAGTTGGAAAAAAAGGGGAAGAAAGAGAGAGAAAAAAATGGAGGGGTTGGTACAACTTGGAAGCAATATCTTCCTGGTACTAAAGGGGAGAGAGACCCTTGATCTTAGCATCTACACTCTTCACTGATATAAATGTACAAAACATCAGTTTATACACTTGTTAACGGCAACATTTAAGGACTTGCACATCGAAAACAGCAAAAATTACAAAAGGTGATATTGTCCGCATCACACTGACTGTATGTCAATGTGCTGCTGAATAATAT
>Ga0056128_1003319_pt1 | contig 19697 bp, 12 predicted proteins | sample WorMetLIZISLAND2_FD_71113 | JGI IMG/M metagenome (GOLD analysis project Ga0056128, IMG submission 71113) | Marine gutless worms symbiont microbial communities from Max Planck institute for Marine Microbiology, Germany - Olavius geniculatus... ... | reverse complement strand
AGTAACTGCTGTTTGTCTTTATATTTTAACGTTAACGGATTCCGATAAGGTCCTGGAAAAATGTTTTAATGGTCCTGGAAAGTCCTGGAATTTTTTTCCTGAAAAAGAGTGGGAACCCTGTGATCAGTCAAAAACGGTGCAAGCTAGGATCACCAAATCTTCAACATCGGCTACCTGGAGGACTCTAGTTTCAGGAACCATAAAGCTTTTCCATAAATTCGAACAGGGTCACCCCGAACGAGGGCCCTAAATGAGAGAGGGTGGGCAAAATTTGTGATTTTTGGCCAATAACTCGCTGTATTTCAGTAACAGTGCGAGATAAGGCCTAGGTTACTATTAATCACTAATAGGAAATCGTATACTGGCTTTCAATTGACGCCAAATTCAATGACCTTGAATGCCAAAATAGGGAGTTTTATGGATTTTTTGGCGATTTCGGGCTGTGACACAAGTCTGTATCATTCACAAGGTGGCGCCACAGCACTATTATTATGTGCACTTTGGCATGACTGTAATAAAGGTGTTGTATTTTATCCCAAATTACCGCAAATCTAACTCAAACAGCGACAGATTTTCGTAGTACGATTTTGTTGTATTGTGAGCGCAGTAATTTATTATTTAGTACATTTCTGATGCACAGTATGGTGAAACGGCTTGCATATCTTACAGCGTAATTTGTGACATTTTGTTCGATGGTGCTGCCACCTCGGGAATCAGTTTACAACGCCCAGCACTAACTAATGCTGATCGATTGCATTGATTGAGTTGTTATACTTTTATGCGCAAAAGCAGCTACTGCTTTCATCGCGTCTTAGCCAGGGCAATTCTGTCCGGCCGTCCGTCTGTCTGTCTCTCCGTTTCTCCGTCCGACCGTCACACAGGTGGAACAAGATAGGGGCTAGGTTAGACCTTGGCGCCACGCTACTATCGTTATGTGATCCAGATAGAGAATTTGGTATTTGTATATTAACTTGGTGTGAACACCCCATTTTTCAGCTAAACTACTGAACCGGAACTGCTATAGGATTTTGCACGTCTCGTGAGCATTAGCTCAAATTTCTTGTAATTAACCCTTTTGGAACGAGCTACGTGAGAGCCTCGTATTTTCTAACTGCTCTCGTGGCCATGGTACGTGGGTCCCACGTAGTAATACAATAGACTAATTTTGACTTTTTAGACACAGTGTGCATGAGGTTACAGGTGCAGTTGTGGCTCATACCAAAAGGGTTAAGATACGCTTATGGCGTCTAGATGCATTTGTTTTGCTGTAACTTAACTGTACTGTTGGTGCATACTGTTATTATTGTGCCATTAGTGTATATTTTGCAGGTTCTGACAGATCAGCTTGGATTTGTGGAGTCGCACAGGTTGATGGATGGACGGCTGGCTTTGTGCACTGTGGCTGTTGGTTTTGCACTATTTGCACTCATCTGGGACTACCTGTATCCATTCCCACTGTCACGATCAGTGCTCATCATGTGTGTTGTCTCATATCCTTTTTTGTACAGTGTCACATATGCACTGTGACTATTATATAATGTACTATGTAACAGTTCATTACACTGCAGTTTATTTTCAGTTGTTCATAACCAAACTGTGTAAGTTGGAAGACCATTAATATTCTGAGCAATTGTGTCTGGTGGTGCTGGTCAGTTTGTAACTCTGTCTTTTGTTCGTGGTTTGTGAGAGTATTATTTCTGTAATATTTCTTATTTTAAATGATACAATTCTACACATGCACTAGAATTTTATGTTTATCTCGGTTAACCTGATCCGCTGTGGCAGTTTTTTCCACAGATGTCAAAAGAAGCCTGGTAATTTTTAAAGGCAGTATGTGCATATATTGCTAGTCAGAACTGCAGTATTATAACACTGAAGTTATAGCAACAATGACTGAAATTTTGCACATGGTAGCGGAATATTGTATTTCACGTTAATTGTTATTCGTGAAACACATTTATTGCTTTGTATTTAATGATATGTGTATAAATTCCTTGAATATATTTACTGCTTTGAGTGTATCATTTATAATGATGTTAAGAGTAATTGATGTACTGTCTGGAGGAAAACAGGGAAGATTATTAGAATTGCCATTTTTGATACATATGCACAATAATAATCGGCAGTTCTTACAATTTTAGGTTTCCGTCGTTTTTTTGTGTTCTGTGTTTCATAAAGGTTAAACTTTCTGTAAAGGGTAAACTTTTTGTTCCGTTATTATGTGTATGCGTAATTTTGCCTGCAAAGGCCGTCCCCGAAATGACCTATACTGTGTTGGGTGTGACGTTAAATTTTGCTTACTCACGTACTGGTACTTAACGCTGCTTACGTATTTTGCAATGATGGCATTTCTGACGGCATATACGACGTACCGTGAGCGCGGTGTGTTCATGGTGGCTTATGAAAAGGACAAGGCGGGCATTGATCCAGACAATGTGTGGAGGCTTGTGTCACGTCTTAAACGGTGAGTTTTTTCTGTGGCATATGTATCAGGGCTGCAAGAAAAGGTTTTTTTTCAAAAAAGCTCAGTCAGGTGGGTTTTATTGTTTTTTTTGACTTTCATTTTTTGTTTAAATTTGTTTTTTTTGTTAAAGTTTTTAATTTTTTTGAAAAAAAACCCGACTTTGATGCATTTTGAAGTTTCTACAGGTTTGGTTGATTCGCATGAGTTTCTGTTTGCTCTCCACATCTAAAATACACCAATATTTGCAAATTTGTACATTTAAATGGCTAAAGAAAACTTTGCCATGATAAAATATTTCATTATTAGTAGAGCTGTCACAGTTGACGTGTTAATTAACGCGTTAATGAGTTAATAAATTAATGCGCGTTAAAAAATTACCGCACATGCGTAAATTTATTTCATTCAGTTACTAAATTCTGTGCAGCGAAAGTTCGGATATTCCATTAAACTGCGGTTATATGACAATCGAATGAAATCAAGTAACTAAACTAGTTTTCGTTTCATCACTGCTGTAAATAAACAATTACTTATTTATTTCATTGACAGGCTAATAGATTTCTATGCTATGACGTCATTCCAGTCACTCTCTCCATGTAGTCCACCGTCCACTTACAACATCGGCAATATTGATAGTTACTTTATTAAAGTTTATTACATTTTAAAATCTTTATTTATTCACCAATCACAAGTGAACAGACAGACAGACATACAAACATACGCACGAAACTGACAAAAGACAGTAAGCAAGCAATTCGCATAAGCGTAACCCAATAGAGTCCATCACAAAATGATGGACTCTATGATGGACAACAGATGATATACAAAATAAAAATACTGTAATAGTTAAATAGTAAATAGTCTAAATACGTTTAAAAAATAAAAATTATATGTGTTTTTTAAACTATTTTTTTTCATTTTTCTAACTTTCTATATTCTACACGCGGGTCCCATGAACGTCTCGGGCCCGGGGTAATTTACCTCCTACTCTCCATCTCGACGGGACTGGGTGCAGTGCGTTAACTAATGCATTAAAAATTAACGCACTGCGTTAATGCGTTAAAAAATTAACGCCTTGACAGCTCTAATTATTAGTGAAACAGGAAATTGAAATTGGATTAAGTCTGTGGTGAGTTTTTTGGTGCATTTTTGGCGATTTTTAAGATCGATTTAGTCAAAAAACTGACCGGGTTTTTTGGTGGTATCTGTCCAGGTGTTTCAACTTTAGTATGTATTGTGGCTAAACAGTATGTCTTACCAGAAACCCATCTGAACTAATAAATAGGGTTGCCTGACAGCTACTCTTTGGTACCAAGTCAGACCCTTTTATATAATCCCCCATTCCCTAAATGGGGGTACCAACTGCACCCAAATATTTAATTGCAAATAGCTTAATATTATATTTTGATCCAGTGGTTTGTAATTTATGCTTGCAAGTTATGTCAGTAAGTGTGAAACTTTGTTGACATTTGCTAGCCTTCAGACACAGGCAGTTTACAGGCCAAAAAATTAACAAGAATCCCAGCTGTCACTTGGAGTGGTTGACTGTACTCAGTACTGGTCGGCCCTCCAAGTGACAGCTGGGCTTCTTGTTAATTTTTTGGCTTACTCTAGTTAAGACATTTACAGCACATTATTTTAAACTACCGCATGTAATATAAATTGATCTATTTTGTGTAGAATTGAGCAGTAATCTTCTGTGGCTGAACTAATTTACAGTGACTACCAGTAAAGTCCTTCCTGAACCATAAGACCCTTAGGGCAGCTCTTATCTGTGTTTCCTTAAGGCCGCTTCACACTAGCCATGTTCACGGCCCGTATGTGCGGCCCGTGAACACAGTTGCATTTTTTCCACCCGTGTCTACGGACTGTGAACACGGCTAGTGTGAACAGGGCACCTGTGAACATGTGAACACGGGCCATGTTGAGAAAAAGCATTATCGTGCAATGCTTTTTCTCAACACGGCCCTTGAACATGGGTAGTGTGAACAGCGCACCCGTGTTCACGGCCTGTGTAGGCGATATATCAACCAATCAGAAAATTCATTTAATTACCGCAGCATTGCGGATAATGTGAACTCGACGTCACCATGAGTGTTTATTATCAAAATATTATTTTCTATTTGTGTATTTTGCATTATTGTACGTACGCTTTATTGTAAAACGTCTACTGACACGTCTATCTCTGTGAAAAAGTCATCTGTTTCAAGCGTTTTCAATAGACATTCTTTGTACCGGTATATTGCTCGTCTCGATAGGCAATGATCGTGTTTTTCTTGTCTTATATATGCCGTAGTTGACAGAAACGTAACCAAAAACAATACATTTTGTTGCATTTGTTTATTTTGTCTGTAAAATAGCATCTAAAATACTATGTTGTGGCGTTGCAATGACACTGCTTATGCACACAGTCCGTGTTCACTGGGCACAAAACCAACAACCGTGAACACGGGCGTTAAATTTAGTCACCCGTGTACACTGACCGTGCACACGGCCCGTGAACACGGCTAGTGTGAACCGGCCTTTAGCCTTACCCGACAGCCAGACATCAGTTTAACCATGGATGCAAGACTAGACCCGTAAGCGACTCACCGGCCGTTTTCTCGCTCGCTCGTTGACAAATCTCGCTCGCTTTTCTCGCTCAGTGACATGCTGTGGTGTGTTATTAGGTAATGTGAAATATTCAACTTTGGCATTATGCAGTATTTGCCATGATCAAGTACATGAAGAGATTTGTGATGTTGTAGGTATGACGACATGTATGAAATGTTTATGAGCTACACGGATGGCATGACGGGAGAGAGTCGCGAATCCGGCTTTTCAAACTCTGTGTGTCATTACTTTGATGAAAATGGTTACCTCTGCAATGACATCTTTGATGCAGAAGTTCTGAAACTACAGAACAGTCTTGCTACTGAGAAAAAGAATAAGTGAATTGAATTCGAATCTTCTGTTCAATTTTATGTGGCAGTTCAAGTCATTATTTGCATGTTCATGTATTATGAATCTTTTGTTAGAATATTAAATGCCATACAGTAATATTGCTTAAGCCTACTGAACTGCTAAGTGAATATCTGCAGTTTTAACTTTGTCATTGAATGACTAAACGGGCCCATATAGCCACAATTTTTTAAAGGGGGTTTGACTCCAGTTACTGGGCCACTAGGTGACCACTGACCCTCCATTAATCCAAATAGAGGGTCTGAGGGACTGCTGTAAACTCCAGCAGTGGCAAACATGTTTTATGCATTTTGAGTGCGAAAATCACATCCAATTGTGACATTGTTGGTGATTTTTATGACTTTTCTGATCTTGGCTGACAGGGGGTTTGACAAAACCCTTTTTCTATGTAAAATGGCGCCTCAACAGCGGGTGAGCCGCTTTGGCCACCAGTTATTGAGCAGCGTCAACATCTACCGCTTGCGTTCTTGCTACAGGAGGACATTTTGAAATGACATGCTGTAATGAAGATGATGTGATGTGACACGTGTGACTTTTTTTGAGAGATAATAACTGTTACTCGTGCTTGTCGCTATTCATTTAATCATTTCTAAGCCGATGTTTATGTGACCTAGTAAGAATTCATTGTTGTAAACGGCCAAACTAAGACTTCTGAATTTCACCAGATAGAGAAGCAACATTATTAAGGTGAGGTGGCCAAAACTATAGTCACTTACATAAAGTTGTTTCATGATTTTTTGTGCTAAAAATTATCCAAATCATCCAAAGTTTTACAGAGATATTCAAAAAATAAACGTGGAGAGACACGTTGTAGTATACAACAGTAGTATACAGATAGCCCCTATCCAAGACCTCATTTTGAACTGCATTTCTACAAAATGCGGCAAAATTCACCAAGTCGCATATTATAAATTTCAAATTCTTCCAGGATTATGGACCCTGGCCTCAACCATTTAGCGACGAACAGCAGTAGGCCTACATCGTTATTCAACAAACTGCGACAAAAAAATGGCGATGGAGATAAAAGTGCATTGGCGTTACGACCTCGTTTCCTGCGTGGATTGACCTGTCTATAAAAGAAGCTGCGGCGGTTCTTGAACGTGAGAGCACTGCTAACTGACGTTTACAGTTGCTCGGCACTCGACGAAGTGCTCATTTGGGCTAAAGCACGGTCACATTGCATTAGTGATGTCAGGATGGCGACGGCTCATTTCCGTACCGCATACGTAGGCTATGCGGTAACCTACTGTGACTGTGACGTGAGATCGGTCTTGATACTGCAGCAGCCGAGTGAGCAGTCATTCTGGCTAACTGCGGGCGTCCGGCCGCGTCTTAACGCTGAGTTACGTACGACTCGATCTGACGTAGGCTGCGTTGACAAGTCGTCGCGCGTTGATCTATATGCTGCTAGTCTGGTCCACAAAGTGTGAGTGAGTGGGTAGAGTTTAACGTCTCCCCGATAGATAACGGAAACGGTCACCCAAGCCAGTGTTTGAATTGCAAGGGAGGGTTGGGGGTTGAACCCCCAACTGTTTTCTCAACCCCCTAACACGCTGTCAGATTATGTTCTGGGAAGGGGGTTAGCTATATACTATATTCATACGATTTACATCACAATTTTGACCCCAGACCCATTGTAGTAGACTTTCTGTAGTAGACTTAGGGTGCAAAGTCTTTGTCTACAGTGTCCGTAGGAAAAGAAACGGTATGTGTTGCCCAACAATGACAGTACGTGCTTTACTGTTTTAAATCACATAGAATTACAAAATAAAACTAATATTTATTAATAAATAAAATTCTGGCCCCAGAGCCCAGACCCCCTATTGGCTGGAGGGGAATACCCCCTCCCCATTCCTCACCCCGTCGACGCCTACGGCGCCTCGTTCTCGGCGCCTGCGGCGCCTTACCTTGAGTTGGGGTGGGGACTTGCTCCAAGGACTTAGGGGGGAAAGACGCTCTTGCGGTAGGCTATTTATAATTGCCATTATGCATGCAGCACTCAAAATTCTCACACAGAGAGTAAAATGCTTAAGTGAGTGGTTACATACGACTAACGAAGATAAGCCTAATCTGTACGTCCGCAGACAGTTACTCATCTCAAAATTAGCAGGCTTTTAGAGCATAAGATACATTGCTCGACACCATCGTGCTACCACCAGGCTAAAAATACTGCTAACCAAGGTGTCGCAAAGGCACTAAATTAATTAACTGAAGTCAAGCTGGTGCCTGCATTGAATTGTCGCAGATTGCACAGTCTCACGTCTCTAAAAGTGGAGTGTGCCCTGTCCTCCAGTAGACAGCATTAAGAGATTGATGACTGTCTGAAGAATAACAAGGAAAATTATTAGAACTGCCATTATTTTTACATGTGCACAATTATAATGGTGAATTCTTACAAAGTTAGGTTTAGGTTGTTTCTGTGTCTTATGTTTCATATTGGCGTTTTCTATAAAGGTTAAACTTACTCTTCCAAAGGGCCTAGGTGTATGTGAGTGCATTTTGCCTGGAAAAGCCGTCCCCGAAACGATCTATACTGTGTCGGGTAATACGTTAAATTCTGCACACTTACTGCTCAACACATACAGAATTGAATCGAACAACCACATTTTCTAAATGTGTTTTCGTGGTCTTATCATACAAAAAAAGTGTATAATACATTCTGCATCGTGTCATGTTTTGTTTTCTTCCTGTTCTAGTTTGTCCTTGCGTAAACGGGAGGTCTTATGCCTTCCTTTGTAATTTTCTTATGTCTTTTTATCTTATTTTTCTTTTCTATTTCTGCAAAATCGGAGAGCGAACCAGAACCAAAACTGGTGGGAAACTACCCTTACCCGGAAGGAATTGAAACCAAATTTTAACGAAATCCGTTGAGGATTTTTAATGGAGGGGGCATTTTACCACATTTATAATCGACGGCGTGATGAATCAGCAGCCGTGGACCAAGACTTTGTGGTATTTCCCAAATGATTACACTACACGCGCTACCTAGCCTAATGCAATTGCATTCGGGCCACGTGACGTTGCTACGAAGAGAATGTCAACTTCCTAAATTTTTCCCACTCGCGGACTTACGGTGCCGGGCGGCCTCACGTTGGGCCTGCCTCAAAAGTGTGTAGATTGTTTTGCTTAATTGTTTGGAAGAAATAAACGGGTCAGCGGACTGCTGTTTAAATGCGACCGTTAATCGTCGATTTCCGGCCGCGTTGTCTCATGAATTATTGCGACCGTTTTCCTCTTCTGAAGCAGCAGTCTGTCACAGCAGCAGAAGCAACACGGTTCCAGAGACACAATACGGTATTGGTTTACGGTGACTGCAGTTATTCTTAACGTTGCTGGGAAACGAGGCAACGGAACCAGGCATCTAAACCGATTGCGTGCTCGCGCCTCGGTTTGTTTGCCGACTGCTGCTGCTGCTGCTGCTGCTGCAAATGGCATCACTTAGCGGCTGTCAACGTCACTGCGTCACTGTCGGTGTATGGCTGCTGCTGCAGGCGCTGCGCTCTACGTCAGTGTTGAGTCAGCGAGCGACTAATACTTGCTGACATCAATTAGAGACGACGTACGTCGTACTCTAGATATACCTCAATAGCATAGCTCCATACCTCCAAACGTCTACGATGATGTTCATCACACGTGACGCTCAAAAAGGCTTTTATATGCCACCGAGTAATGAAGCGCGGACACTCAACGCCGGTGTTGTAATTGAAGATGATTTATTCGCGAGGAATATTGTTGCATCTCAGCGCACCCACGGCTGCAATCAAAGGTCGTCTGAAAAAAATGCACATTTCATTTATTCTTTGAGACAATACATCAACCGCCTGCTGCTGTGAGCATCAAGGACATGCGATCGCAGTGTTTTGGGATGTACGAGAATCTGCCAAATTCATTGTTGCGATGATGAGCCAGTTACTTCAGTTTGCTTAAATCTTTACTGACGGTGGCAACCCAATTTCGTAAAGATTTATTATTAATCATGCAGTTTTCTTATTTGTCTATCCTACAACGAAGCTTGACATCAAGATGAACGCCAAAACCAAAGCCTGTTATAGCGTATTTTTCCGAAGAAAAGCGACGCACATTATGCTCAGCACATATGCACATCAAAGGCTATTCTGTGCTCTGAGGTTTTATACAATAGATATTACGCGTAGGACCTAGTAGGCTAACTAATGACACGGATAAAGAAAAAGTAAAAAAAAGTGCAGAATGTAACACGTAGCAACTTATACTGATTATGTGGCTTTATGAAAACAATAGTAAGATTTGCCATGTAAACAGTGATCAGATTTAATTACGGTTCACAAGGGCCGTGAACACGGCTTGTGTGAACCAGCCTTTAGTCATGCAGTAAGGTATGTGATTTCCATATCGCGTTTCAATCTGATGTGGTAGGCCTATATGGCTAGTCAATTTGTATGCTTGGAGTAAATATGCTTCGACTAATTAGTCGTCCAATAAAAGCAGAGCCTAAACGCCTTAGTTTTTGTCACAGAGCCTAAGTCATAATTGCATCAAATATTTACCGATTTTAACAACTTTTTTCGCCCAGGTATATTTTGTGGCAAATTTGCAGTTAAGTCTTCATTTAAAACCATATCACACCCTAGACATGTCGATCGCTACACTACTTTGTGAAATATATTTAGCTTTAGAATAAGCCAGGCAATTATGAGGTAAATTGTCGCTATACTTGTAACTTTCAGTGCATTCTATATTTCATATCGAATGCATAGATCTTTTAAAATAAAGACTGACGGCGGCCGTTCTCGAATCCGCGAACATAGGTCCATCAGTATTTTTAGTTTTTTACTTTAACTTTCTCAAACGTGGTCCGTTTGCTACAAAATTTTGTGCACACAGTGCCACGGACAACATAAACAAATGCTGCAAATTTGATTACTGTACGATTTTTACTTTCTTGTGTGCGCATATATTGTGGCTGAACCGAACATCGGTACATACGGTTTGGCCACAATATATGTACACACAAGAAAGTAGAAATCATACAATAACCAAATTTGCAGCATTCGTTTATGTTGTCTGTGGCACTATGTGTAAAAAATTTTGTAGCAAACGGACCACGTTTGACAAAGTTGGGCTATAGTAAAACAAAACTAAAAATACCGATGGACCCAAGTTCGCGAATTTCAGCATGGCCGCCGTTAGTCCCTATTTTAAAAGGTCTATGATCGAATGTGATCGTTAGCGTTAGTATATTTTAAGCTTACCATTAATGTGGCTGGTAAAATTTTGAAAATTGGTCATGAAATTATAAGGCATGCATCACAGTTGAAGGTTTAAATTTTATATGGAGCACCCGGTGATTCGACCCAAAAATCAGTCATGGAATCATGTGTAATGAATTTCGTGATTCTAACTTGCGCCAACACCAGCGCGTGACGGACAGACGTCGACTGTAGCTGTGTAACAGCGCTATGCTAAGTTCGCTAACGCGCTGTTATCAATAGTTATAACAACAATGCTGCCATCATTTGCGATAGTTCACGTTTAATTGCGCCATTAAGCTGCCTCACACTAAGCCAATATTTATTAATCGGCATGAGCGACGTTTTCACACTGGACGCTTCCCCTCGGACATATGCCCGCCTGTTTTCGAAAGCCTTTGACATTCCCCTTGACCTGCAACTCGACACATAATACATGTACGAATAAAAAAGCTGCGAGCGATTGATTCGATGTTGTATATGGCGCTGATATAAAACACGTTTAAGCACAAACTAATGTAGCATTTACTTTTAATTTTAATTCATTTATAGATATACGTGTGAGATAGGCTAAAACTAGAAACGTTGCTCCATCATAATATCGCATGTCCAATGTCACGCGTGACCCATGATGTCACATGACCTAAACAGAAAGATGGCGGCGTAAAGCTTTGGTTGTTTTGCGGCTGCAAAACGCTAACTAAAGAGGGTTAATTGCGCCAGATAGAGCGCGACAGTAAATCAATTATCTCGTTTTGGCACAGTTTTAAAACCGTATTGCTATTTATTAACTGATTATTTAAATAACTGTCCAACATATCGTTCTCCTTAATTTGTGTTGTCGAAAATTTTACTCAAAGTTCTGTTCGCGTATCGTCTGTAAAGTTAGGCCTACCTGTACTATCTACACGATACAATAAGCTTATAGATCCCGGCAGACCAGTGCCGGATTTAAAGCTTATTAGGCCATGTTCGGCTAAAAATGTGAGACCCCACATAAATGTTCTGATCATAAATTCAGCGTTACAACAGCACCGCGATGATAGTCTTTATTAAAGCAATCAACAGACACACCGCTGTAGAAACAATGCAAAACATACTGACATGCTGAAATAAACTAAAAACAGTCTTTGTACAACACACGGTACATAACATTGCACTTATTAATATTATTTATTTTAGAGGGAAGTTCGTAGTTATGGTAGAGGAACATCAATGTGTCGGTTGCACCTCGGTCTAACGAAAGGCATTATGCAGGATTTTTTTGTAATTAAGTTTGAGGTTATGCTTTCCGGCCCAACCTTTAACATGTTGAATTTCACTATAACATGAAGAGTGATTGGAAGCCGGGATAATAACGTACGTATCGTCAGCATACTTAACAATGACGTTAGAAGAACAAAGTGGTTGAAGATCAGAGGCGGTAACTAAGAATGAAGGTGGACCAAGGACAGAGCCTTGTACAATGCTTGCAGTAATTGGGAGTAAGTCTGATACTTGTTTATCAATCTTTGTACAGTGTGACCGATTATGAAAGAAGGCCTCAACCCAGTCGCAAATAAAATCTGGTAGATCAAGTTGAGCATAGTTACTGAAAAGGGTGGAATGCCTGACACTGTACGCAGTTTTGGTGCTGTTACCTGACTTGATTTGTTTGAATTCAGAAACCTTATATAAGACAAGCCAGAGGTCGCATCACGACATAAACAGGCCCCACGGTGGCACAGGGCAGAAAATGTCGCTCTGCTGTGCCGGGCATTTTCTGACATATGAGGCGTCGTTTTGTGGGGGCCTCTTAATCCGTCTGTGCGGCAGACATTATTGTATTTGGTGCCGTTCATCATCGATAACTTGGAGGCTTATTGTGCCCGGCGACGTCCAGTTAATCATTATTTCATCGTGGGAATGACGCGCCTGGCTTAATTCACTTCCGACTCTAGCATTACAGACTCGACTGTACGCCAGACGGTGCCAATGTTTATTTCATTAGCTGCTGGCGCGATAGATCGATATAGTATAGGAGGTCTACGGGAGTCTTCGCTGTACGTTTGTCACACGGTCAGTGTACAGAAGTTCGTGTAGGCTTACATACACAATAAGTAGCGCGGTAAGCAACATTCTGTAACAAGAAGTCCAGTTATCGCTAGGATAGCCGACCGTACTGGTTGTCAGTGACCTTCAAGGTCATCCAAGGTCAATGATTTTCATCTAATCTGACATTGCGTATGCCACTTTCTATTAGTGATTAATAGTAACCTAGGCTGTATCTCTCACCGTTGCTGAGATATGACTAGTTTACCGTTGAAAAACGCACATTTTTCCTACCCCTCTTAATTCTACCCTTAATTTTAAAATGTTCCCTTTTGTATAAATGGTTTTGCATGCCCGAGTTTAAAACACATGGCTTATTATTAGTGTAAAAAGTTTTTTCTTACGCCCTAACCGTTAGCCATAATACATCTGTTACAGACAGACAGACGGACAGACGGACGACAACCATGACAACAGCTCGACCGTTACAAATCGTTGTTCGCCGCCATCTTTACATCTTTACATCCTATACTGCCTCAATTATTGATATTTACTATTTTTATTGTATTCTATAAGTAGGCCTACTGTATGCTTGATGCAACGGGAGTGTAAATCAGTAACAGCATAGGAGCAGTAAACGAGCACTGTTGTAGCTGTAAACTGGTCGAAGTCCAAACCACAATAATGATTGTCGTCTGCACTTGTCGGACCGCACGCTCCATTACGCCTGCGTCAATAGCTGTGTCAATCGTTCTGTGCACAGGCAGTGCACGGTAGAATTCTGTCCTGTCACGTCAGTTACCGGAGGCTACACATACAGACGTAAAATGCTGTAGCTGTTGTTTTTGATAACGAGAGCTTATTTATGATTTTGTTGATTTTTACGCGTCACAACAGATAGGCTAAGCGCGTCTCAGCTATTCGCAGATGTGTCTGCCCGTTTTCCCGTCTCTCTGTCACACTTTCATAGGGCTCCAGAGTGTGAGCCCTATTACAAGTAATTTGAGCAAAGCTCATGAGATGCGCGACAGCCTTAGCAGTTTCTATTCACAGGTTGTCTCGATCTATCTCTATCCCTTTCGACGCAATTCACTCTTGATATCCACGCCGCAGCCACAAATTGCAATAGAAACACTAAAACCCCTATATTCAAAGTTCAAGGTCATTTAAAGTCAGCGATGTTTACATCAATAAAAATCTTGCCACTGTTACTTGTTATGATAAGCAGCATGTCTCTGCCTATCTGCAAATGTTTTCACGCTACACGAGCCAATAGCGGTAAAATAACCACTTTTAGGGGGGTAGTCGTCTTCGACGCCCGCCTGCACCGGCCTCGTTGAACCCAGGGGGTTGAGGCTTGAAATAGCCACTTAAAATAGCCACTTTCTGCAGTCCAAGTCGCGACCTCTTAGGTTCAAGGAGGTATGCGCAGGCGCGAGTCAAAGGCAGCTACCTCCCTAAAAAGTGGCTATTTTACCGCTATTTGGTCGTTTCACTCGTTTAGCGTGAAGACATTTGCAGATAGACACAGACATACTGCTTATCATAACAAGCACTGGTGACGAGCTTTTAATAGTGTCAATATCGATGATCACGAATGACTTTAAACTCTCAAAATAAATTTAAAAGTTTTAGTGTTTTGTTGCAATTTTCGACTGTGGTGCACATTTCAAGTGAATAGCGCCGAAATGGCTGGAAATAGACCTGGACAATCTGCGAACAGAAACTGCTGAGGCTGTCACGAGTCTGGTGAACTTTGCTCAAATTACTTGTGACAAAATTTCGTGTCGCTGGGTGAGATTTCTCTCGAACGCGGGCGTCAAAAAGAGGTACCCCTTAAAAAGTCGGTTATTTTACCGCTATCGACTTGTTTATAGCGTGAAAACGGTTGCAGCTAGACACAGACTTGCTGCTAACTATAACAGGCGCTGCTGACGAGCTTTTCGGGGGTACCAACATCGGTGATTTTGAACGACTTTGAACCCCATAGGGGGTTTGGTGGTGATTTTTTGGGCTATTTTCAGCATGAAACACATTTTAAGAGTGAGTTAAGGTTAGCCGATATGGCTGGAAATAGAGCAAGACGTATTATTTTATTGCATTGTTTTGCATCGATTCCCTCATTGATTCTGTCGCGCGTCACGTGAGCATTGCACAAATTAAGCCTACTGGTGTCGATTTTTCAAGAGTCTTGCGTCGAGATACGTTTAGTCGGTAGCGTCGTGTTGACGGGGAGGGGAAGGGGGTTGATGAGTAAACAGTGACAGTGGGTCACAGTGTGTCTGCTGCCTACGCATTGATCACGTGCGCGCATTGACTGGAGGCCTAGTGCAGTTCACACTTGCCGATCGAGTCGACCCGAGTGCACATCCTATAGCAACTGTTGAGTGTTGATTTGTAGCTGACCTGATTCACGGCACGAACGCTGTTGTATGCGCGCAAACGGTTAGCTCGTATCCGTGTCTACAGTCTACAGTGCAGTGAATATCTTCTGATACGGTATAGTTTTTACTGTCCGCGGTAGCGACGACAGTATTGTTTTTGGCGTCGTCGCTAAGTTTTTCTGTTTGTTTTTGTGCGTTCGTTAACACGATAACACATGAACCGCTACACTTATCTCGGTGAAATTGAACTATAGGTCCGTTGACAATAATCGCTGTTTTTGCAACTCAAAAACTGCAGCAAATGTTAGAAAAAAACCACTATTATGAAGAATTTACCTGCGGGACAGTGAAGATTTCCTTCGTTCTTTATATGCTGCTTATTCAGTATTTGCAGTAATCGATGAAGATCTTTCCAGCAACGGAGTATTGTTTAATTTACTTTTATCTCGATAAAATTTTGTATGAGATTGCAACTCGACAACCGCAAGAACCCCACTAAATATCGAGGTCATAAGTCAAAGATTAAGGTCACGTGAGTTTTTGTGCTTTGTGCGCGTGCCACGGAGGCTACCGCGGACTGTAAGGCTTGACGATCTGGTTTTTGTTTTTCTACGCTTGCGTTATTTTGCATAAGTGCGCTGCAGCAGCATACCGTCGACGTGTTGAGAGAAGTTCGATTTTTGTCTGGCGCAGCGAGCAGCTGAGTGCGGTGCAGTCCAGCGAGCTGGGTTGGGTTCGTCGCTCGCTGCAATGTGTGGCGCCGGATATCGATCGGTCGCCGCGCTATGTACTGTTCTGTTCCGTTGTGTTGCACTCACTGCAGCATTGGTGTCCGATTCCGTATGACATTACTAGTCGTGTCGAGTTGGTCTTTCCACGTGCATCGCTGCAGTCTTCTACACGGTCGGCTCAGCTAATGCAGCTGTGACGCACTACTGGGAGTTAAAATTACGTCGTCGTGGATGCACTGACCGTCTGGTCGTCGCTTCGGTATAACGCAGGGAGTGCGTTGAATATTGCGCGGCGTTCGCACTGTTATTCGCTGAATAATCGTCGTCGCTCAGTTTCGTTGTACAAACACATGCAGTAACGTAGCCGACCGGTGTTTGTGTTGTTGCAGATCGATATCGTCGGTGGTCGTCAATCACAGACAGATAATTAGATGAGCTTCGAGGCAGCAGCAGCTGCGGCGCCCCGGTGGTCTCCTGCTCACTTTGAGTCCGCTGACCTCGGAGCCGCCAATGACCGCGTGCCGCCGCCGCCTGAGATCCGCGTCGACGATCACGAGGGTGATTCTGCGGCTGCCAAGCTGACGTCGCCAAGCGCCAAGGAAGTGGACGCGAGCTACGGAGCGTCACCTGACATATGGACGGGGTGCGACGAGAGACGGCGGTCGATGCCGGCAAGCCCGCACGGCGGCGGTCGAGGGTTCGTCGACGAGCCGTACGTGTTCTCGGTGTCGCAGGCCTTGGCGTTGACCACCGGACGTCGACGCTCCGAACCTTCCGTGGACCCCGGAGTGAAGCGAGCGGATAATTCCAGCACTAGCGGTGGATCGCCGGGCCGGCGCGTGTTCGTTGACCCGCTAGTGACGTCCTCCAGCGTCAAGCACACGTCAGAAACGTGCGAACAACGACGCAGCTCGGTCGGCGCCAGTCCGAGAACTACGACGACGACGACGACGATGTTTGCTGCAAATCTGGACGAATTGTCGCGTCTGAGCGCCTTGCAGCACGGTGACAATGCGTCGTGCTTCAGTCAGGACTCGGACGACGAACTGATCATCACGCCGACGGTCGCCGCTGCTGGATCGCGCTTCCTGTCACTACCACAGACCGCCGCCGACTGCCTGTCGGTGCCAGCGCGTCGACACAGCGTCGCTCTGATCCAACCCACGTCATCGCGCATCTTAGACGTCATTGCTGAAGAATCTGCAGCAGTCGCTACCGACTCCGTGAAAACTCTCGCCGCTTCACGCCGCTACTCGCTGTCCTGCCAGTTAAACTCATAGAGCTCTCAGTTCGCCTAGGCATGATTCTGAGAGACAATTTAAGCGACTAGTTGCATACACCTTCGCCAAACCGTCTGAAACGTTACGTCAGATATTAAGTGTGTTCGTATACTATATCGTCGGACAAATATCCGAAAAAAGTACTTTTCAAGTTGAATAGACTATTGAGGGTTTTGACCACAGAATTTAAATTTTACGAAAACTGATTTGTTGGTGCACGAAAGCCGGAGATATACCGTTGACAAGCGACAACTGATTTGAATAAGAATGTCTTGTGATGATAAAGCTGAGCTCCTCGTCTGTGTGTATTTAAAAGAGACAGACTGAAAATGTGAGTGGATTTTAACGAGACTGATGTCTTGGTTTGAGGGCTGTTTCAAGATCAGGCGTTAGTATAGAAATACTAGGCCTACATTTATCCGTACTTCCAACTTTCAGACAAGGTAATCTAATAGTAGCAGCTTTATACTACACAGTTATCAGCAAAGTAAGCCACCGAGTTTCAAAATTATTTCGCTGACATATTTAGCAGTGAATTTGCGATAAAGCGAGAAGATTTTATCATCCCTCAAATGCTTCGCTACGTTATTTTGTGAAATACCAGCTTCTGAGTTTCTGTATGTTAACATAAACATTTTGTGTAGCAAAGTTTTGAGGTTTATTACAAATGGAACTTTACGTCAAATGTTAAATGTGTTCGTGAGTTTGTGCTGCATTTTGTTATATCGCCGTACTTTTTAAGTTAAGTATAGACTTTTGTAATTGTTCGGACCACAGAAATTGCTGCTGAATGGTCCATTGAAAGTTTAAACAATCCGCCAGTGTTTTGACGAAGTTCTTTACTTTTAAAACTCGGAGGCTTTCCATGGGTGGATCGCAGAAAATATTAGTGACAAATGTTACCACGGCGTTTTCTTATCTGCTTGTCGCACTTGTGCACTAAAGTTATGAGATTCGGTTAAAAAATTTTAACAGGAAACCCATGTGGCCTAAATATCCGATAAAGGAAGGAATGGAAGCCAAGCAATAAACACTTGCATTGCAAGTTGCGACCAAACCGACGTTTACATGGGATTCGAAGCGATCGATGCAGCTTAGCGCTAAATGTTTCTTTCTTGTTCGTTGGAACAGCCGATATCTTATCACTGTATTTAGAAGTGGATTTAGCGAAACTGAAGTATACGACGTACTTGTCAAGTCGAAAGACGTAGGCTTTCTGCAGTTACCGGTTGTGAACGTTCATTTGTGTATTTTTTGTATGATAACGTCACAGATGTGATAGCGCAACGTTAATGTGTTTTGTTCGGCACTTCGCTCGCTGTAAACACGGTTATGAAATCATAATTAAAATAAATAATATAATGTGTTATTGCAATCTGAAGTTGAAATTTATTTTTAAAAACATTAGATAGCACGTTTCTGGATAAAGTTACTGTTTATCTCTAAATTAGTTCAAACGCACGTGCGAATTGCATGCTTACAAGGATTATAGGCCTATGCTTAACATTACTTATTTGCTATTTGTAACAGTTATATTTAGTATCAATTAATGACAACTTGTATTATTTGCAGATAGTGTGTATGCGTGTTGTGTAGTGATTGTTCAATTGTTATAGTGTGCTTGATTTTATTTACCGCGAATGTTGTGATCGGTCTGGTCTGTTTTGTGCGTGTGTTTACAACTGTTGTCATTAAACTAGCATCAAACGAGCCATTTTTCTGTCCGACTGACAACTGATAGACGACAACATAAACTATTTTGAAAAAAAATTCGTGTAAACGTTTTGCAGGGAAAAAATATAACCAATGTAATACATTTTATATCAAAAGGTCAGGGTCAGGTTGCGCAGCTGTGGGCGGAGGGGGCACAATATGTCGGCAAAGGGCTAGCATATTTTCACGTCATAAGATAAGCAAACACCTGCACGAGGTGCTACATAGGCTATTGTGCACTAAGTAACTTTTCAGAGAGTCCACTTTCCCACTCTAGCTAACACGTTTCCCGTTAACACTTGTCGCTTTTATCATTTAGGCCGTTAGCCACAAACAATCGAACGCATTGGAATTCACGCTGCGTGTCCGTAATCCGAGCAACTGTACAGGGTGGGCCAAAAATACTGGCACCATTTTTACCAAATATTAACCGATTTTCTACATTTTTACTGTTAGAATCAGAAGAAAATTTGTAATATCATTATCACTATAGATCCGCCACATCTGAAGTTGCTGAAGTATTTTACTACACTACCTTGGGTCTTATAAAAGCACAGCCATGCAGCGTTTTTACGCGCGACAGCAGAATGCTTCGCGCGTCTTAGCCATCGTCTAGGCGTCTGTCTGTCTGTCCGTCCGTCTCTCTGTCCGTCTGTCACACTCGTGACTGTATCAGAACGGTGCAAGCTAGGATCACGAAATCTTCACTATGGGCTGCCCCAAGGTCTCTAGTTTATCGTGACAAAATTTCGTGCCACTGGGTGCAGGGGTTCCCCTCGAATGAGGGCGTCGAAGAGGGGTACCCCCCTAAAAAGACGTCATTTTGCCGTTATTGGCTCGAATAATGTAAAAACGGTTGCAGATAGGTACATACATGCTGCTTATCATAACAAGCACTGGTGACAGGC
>Ga0056128_1003318_pt1 | contig 19699 bp, 10 predicted proteins | sample WorMetLIZISLAND2_FD_71113 | JGI IMG/M metagenome (GOLD analysis project Ga0056128, IMG submission 71113) | Marine gutless worms symbiont microbial communities from Max Planck institute for Marine Microbiology, Germany - Olavius geniculatus... ... | reverse complement strand
ATTTAGACTTGACGACGCTACGTGGTGAGCGTGCTTTGGTGGTGGTGGATTTTTCGCCAACAACGCAATTAGCCGCCGTGACCTTGACCTTTGACGCTTTGACCTTGAAATTGGTCCACGGGGTGCTCGTGTCCCGGGGATCCTTTCTACCAAGTTTGGTATTCGTAGGCCTTTTCGTTTTCCCTCTAGATGGAGGCACGGGACGGACAGACGGACGGACAGACAGACAGACAGACGGACAGCATCGATACATAATGGGGCCTCCTTCTAGGAAGGACGGCCCCATAATAAGTAGGCGGGGCAGGAAGTTGCAGCTTATCGACAAACACGGCAGACTTGCGACAAAAGTCCGACAGACAGCTGCAAATTTCTGATTGGGTGCTTTTGAGTTTTAATTTTCCCTTTAAATTTCCCCAAAAGGGGGTTTTGTCTCCAAATTTTGCATTTTGGGGGAAAATTTTCTGACCACAAGAAGATTTCCGGACAAATTTCCGACAACCCAAAATTTAGTGCGATGGGAGGTTATTTCTTCTGCCTGTTCCCGGTCACAATGCCATGCACTGTGCGCGAGTTTGATTTTGATTTTGCGTACTTCATAGGTCTAAGTCTGTTGGTGTCAGTGGCGGATCCATGGGCGGAGGGCGGCCGCCCCACCCCCCTATTGACTGCATGCATCTTAAAACAAGTGAAAATTTTGCACGAAAATGCAACATTTTCGCACACAATTTTGAAAAATTTTCTGGGGAAGGGGCACACAGTTTTCCTCCCCAGGTCCCTTCCTCTACCCTTTCGTCCCCCCTCTTATTACAAACTTCTGGATCCGCTAGTGGTTAGTGTGACGATTTAATAACTATTGGATGGTTGCAGGTACTTGTCAGCGGAGAACAGGACGTCATGTCTACGCTGTCGCTTGTCGTCACACGGCGTGTCATTGATCGCGATGTCTCTGTACGGCGCTGGACGTCGCTACACGATGGGCGCCGTGCGTAATGCCCAGCTCGCCCCGATCGTGTTCCCAGGCTGGCAACTACGCTTCTACATAGAGCTAGGAGGACAGGGTCACAAGCCGGCGCGTTATGCCGCGGTGCCGCAGTCAATCGTTCGACGTCTACGACAGCTGGGTGCTGAGGTGGTCGAAGCGCCGTCCGACCGGCTAGCTCCCATGATGTGGCGATTCACGGTGCGCGCTGTATATCGCTATAGAAGCAGCAGTAGAATGTAGCAAACAGTTGAGAAGTCAAAATCTTTGTGAAACAAAATGTTTCATAGATCGTTTTTCGCCGGCGGGAGTTTGTGTCCAGACGAGTGTATGGACCACCGCAAGCTTCTCGGACGAGGAAATCGGACACGTCGAACGACACGGACGACACGCCCGATTTCCTCGTCCGAAGTTTTGATGGGCGTTTTTTTGGCTGAGGGGGAAAAACCTCGTCCGAGGAAATCGAACAGAATGAGCATGTTCATTCTGTCCGATTTTTGGACAACACCTTGAACGAGGAAATCGGTGCGCGTAGCCACGGTGTCAAGCGTGCTGTGTTGATGCTGTGGACGGTGTACAGGTGTTAGATGACGAATCAGTTGATAAATTCATCGTTCGTGACAGCGACAGTCGTTTCACACCACGTGACGCGGCGGCGGTCGCTGATTGGCTGAAGCAAGGCGCCGACTACGCGTTTCACTGTATCCGTGATCATCCCAGTCATTCGTGGTACCCCATCAGCGGCGGTCTCTGGGGCGGACGGCGCGCCGCTCTTAACCGACACTTCAATGGCAGGTTGCTGTCGATCGCTGTTCTTACTCTGTCAATGATATGTAGTCTGCCAACATAACAAACTTCATTGTTTTCACAGTAAATTTGAGCTAATGCTCACGAGACGCGCGAAAGCCTATAGCAGTTCCGGTTCAGTAGTTTAGCTGAAAATTGGTGTTCACGCTAAGTTTTATACAAATACCAAATTCACTATCTGAATCGCATAACGATAGTTCCGTGGCGCCACCTTGTGAATGATATAGACTTGTGTCGCAGCCCAAAATCGCCAAAAAAAATCCATAAAACCCCCTATTTTGTCGTTTAAGGCCACTCAAGGTCGTTGAGTTCGGCGCCAATCGAGAGCCAGTGTACGACTTCCTATTAGTAATTAATAGTAACCTAGGCTGTATCTCGCACCATTACTGAGATACAGCGACTTATTGGCCAAAAATCACAAATTTTACCCACTCTCTCATTTAGCGCCCTCGTTCGGGGTGACCCCTTCGAATTTATGGAATTTGCGGTTACGAATCTACGGTTCCTGAAACTAGAGTCTTCCGGGCAGAAGACGGTAAAGATTTGGTGCACCGTTTTTGACTATATAAGATATATAAGACGCGCTGAAAGCAGTAGCTGCTTTCGGGCGTAAAAATGTATTAATTAAATTTGGTTTTATAGTCGCGATATGTGGACTGCTTTTAAGTAGAACAAAACGTATTCCCACTTTCCGGTGTTATGGTCCCGGTCTCTGTAATGTTGCACCTTATGGCGATAGCAAGCCGCCCTCATTGCATGGCAAGCACATACATGTACAGGCTGTGAACGCCGATCAAACAGTTTTCAATCTGCCTTCGTATGAAAAATCAGCTCTAATCAGCTGATAGCAAACGGCAAGGCCTGAAATATAGGTGGTTCAGTATTAGACACAGTGTTAATCAATTACGTTACATCAACACCTATCATCTGTTGTCTTTGGTTTAACTTTCTACTTCCTCTTCTACAGGGTGGGCCATGGTGTACAGGGTGTATGCCTCATAACTTCACAAAATATTAACCGATTTTCAAATTTTTTTCACTATCAGAATCAAGAGACAGTTTGCAATAAAACTCTTACTATAGATCCCACCACACCCTAAGTGTGTCACTACATTACCTTGTTAAATGTCAGTGTCTTAAGAATAACAATTAAAAACAAGACGACTTTTGTGAGAACACATTTTAAAAAATTAACAACAGAAACAACGCGCTTGTTGTCTCAGTTATTATCTAAAAATCACATCTTTACAGTTTTCACATCAAATTTGCAATGTGTCCGTCTTGCTGCTGGACGACGAATCAAAGCCGGCGACGCCACTGACCAATGGCGCGATCAACCAAACGCTGCGGCACTGCCCCACTCAGCGACAATGGCTTTTCTTAGCTGGTTGACTGTCATGAATCGTCAACATTGATAGGCCATCTGTTGAAGAGCATCCCGAACAGCATAATTGACCGGATTTATGTCTGGGTTGTTTGGGGGCCGCATGCCAGGCTCGATCAACGTTGATCACGCAACTGGTCAGTGGCGTCGCCGGCTTGAGTGCGTCATCTGACATTTCACGAGGTAGTGTAGTGACACACTTGAGATGTGGTGGGATCTGTAGTGACAGTTTCATTACAAATTTTCTCCTGATTCCGACAGTGAAAGAATTTTGAAAATCGGTTAACATTTGGCAAGTTATGAGGCGTACAATAAATGGTGCCATTTTTTGGCCCACCCTATATTACTGTCATTTGTTTTTAGTTTCATTGTAGGCGTCTACTTTAGTTATGTGTGCATTTTTAATAAACGAAAAATAATAGGCTAAATACTAAATAAAATGTGATGTTGCGTTGCAGCCTGCAGTCGCTGATGTCGAGATACAGTGCCAATTACATGGCGGACATGGACTTCCTGGGTGCAAATGTCTGGCCGCGTGTTCAGTCCGTCGCCTACTGCCACGACAGCTTCTCCTGCGACAGGTAGCCTCGTCGGCCTATAGGCTTACGTGTCGTTTGGCTTCAGAAGATAATCTGCCCGGAACGGTAGTTCTTGGCGGGCTTATGTTTTACCGGAAATGTTTTATTGCGAAATTTTGCACCATGATCGAAAGTGTATCATGTCGTGTTTTATAACGTAGGTTCAAAAATTTGAGAGGCCCTTCCCCCCCAAAAAAATTCTGGGGCCAAAACATGCAAAATTTGGCTCGATTTCGGACTGCAGACCTGGACCGCAAAAATCTCTGGAACGGATGGAGATAACCGAAATCGGAAAATTAATTGATCGGCAACGATTCCTCCCGCATTTGGCAAAGAAAGTCCGCTGAACTTTGGTCCACTATACTAACTACAAAGTTTTGCATGTGCATTTTTACCCACCAGTCGACTTTTTCAAAAGACTAAATTTTGGGGGTTACATCAGGGGGTTCGATCTGCGCCGTCAAATTTTACACGCGCTAGAGAATACCACTATAGGCACACCCCACTATTAAGCGCAAAAACTTTGGGATTAGGGCAGTAACACCATGAAACTTTTCCGCATGACTTGCCATAAGGTAGGCATGATAATTTGGGTACAAATATCAGGAGCACGCATCCCTAAAAATTTGTAAGGGCAAAAACGTCTAAAATTCGACACTTTTTCTGACAACTTTACGCTGTGACCGCGAATATCTCGGCATTCGGCAACCGACTGATATCAAGCGGGAAACGGCGCTATTAACTACAATCCCTCCCACGTTCAACAAAGAAATTGGTGAACTTTGGTTCACTAACAACAACGCTTAATGTTCATGCACCCTAAGTCGACAATGCCCGTTTTGCGAATGCGTTTGAGTTTGGGTTACACTACATTCCTACAACGGGTATTTCAACCCCCTAAATTTTCCCCAATTGGACTTACGACGCCAGGCGGAATCAGGTTGGGCTCTGCCCCAAACTTTTATTCAGTATTTAATTTATAGGTCGCTACATTAGATTGACAAGGTTAATTTTTCTTTAATCAATTTTAATTCTTGGGATAATTTCGAATTATGGCGCGCCTATTGGAGTTTGTGACTAAAACATTTTCCAGTAATTATGTTGGTATAACACTGGTGGCAGGTACCCTGCGTCGCACCCATTCCCGGTGACACGGAAAGGCGGCGAACATGTTGGTGAGGTTTTCGACGAACTGTCACGAGGCGCTCAAGACAACCTGGCTATCATGGCCCGGACTCCCGTCAACCGAAAATGCGTACCGCCCGCCTAGCCGCCGCCGTCGTCCTCGGCATATTTTATAGGCGAATTTTATTTAGCGCGTTCGGCGTTTGAACTGGCCAAATTGTAGCTGTATTTGTAAGCTAACACCCCGAGTCAGGAGCGAAGGCAGTTTTGAAATCGCAATACACGCTTGTAGCCTGGGGGGCTCGATGAGTTTTTTTCAATCCCCCTTTCTTCTCCCGGAGTCAGCCGCGATCAGAAACGTTGCATAAAAACGTCACCGCCAGATGTGATATTTGCGCCTGAAAATGCATTTGCAGCCAGGGCTTTGTGTTTGTTGTGCTGTTTTTAACGACAAAATGTCGCACATATTGTGTAAGCTTTAATAATAATGCAAATTTATTGTTCACAACCAGCACTGTATAGTAATAATGTGTACGTGTTTTCTGTGTCGTTATTTAAGCAAACACAACTTGTATATTTTTGTCTTGAATTTTACCGAGTTCCTGCTCGGTGCACTACACGCAATCAGCGTTTTATTTCCATCTGTTGCCTCTAGCTAAATCTACTCGCAATGAATGCTAAATAATAAACACAATGTAATACTAATTAATCATGTCCGTGTATTCTAAAAAAGTCACACGCAACTTAATGACGACAGACAGGCAAACAAACATGACCACACCACATCCGTGACATCACAGTAATGCAGCAGCACTACAGAAGCTCAAAATAACCAACGCTACTACACTGTTACTGCTCGTCACGTAAAATATACACTATAATAATACACGTGGCACTTGCACACAAAATGACTCGACGAGATTTTATTTTGCACATAGTATTCACAGTAGAGATGCACTGGTCAATGGCCACTTTGCCTAAACGTTATCGGCAGACTGCCATTCACACAGCACATGATTATGTACCGTTTTTAGTTTTAATACACCACACAACATATTATACATTTGTACACTTCCTTCTGCAGGACATTTAGAAATCTTTGTCTACAACAGCAAGCCAGCACTTACAGGGCTGTGGAAGACAGCCGAAATCCCAATTATCAAGTTTAGTAGTAGGTGTGCTTTGTAACTCGGCTAGATGCCGATGATCAACCAATTTTGTAAGAAGCACATCAGTGCATCCCTACTTGACAGCTAGCCAGGCTTCCTACAGGTTTTCTGTAGCAAAATTATCTGATTTTTCCAGTCATGAAATGACAATTTCCCTATATATATCGCACTAATGTCAGAAATGATACATTATATGAAACAGTATTAATGGATCAATATGCAAACGACAGAGGCCCTAGTCAGCGGGGGGGCGAACCCTCTGAAGCTGAAGCACTTCTAGCTTTTGGACGTTCAATGGAAGCCGCAAATTTGCCAGTTTTTTTTTATATTTAGAGACACAAAAAGTAACGGATATCTGCAGTCTGCATGATCCAAAACCATTTTCCCTGACTTTTAAAAAATAATATTGTTTCTGACTTTCTCTGACCACACAAATTCCCCAACTTTTTCCAGTTTTACCTGGCCAGCTGGTCTTTTATCAAGCTGAAAACACTATGTACAGTCAATGTTGCTACATATATGACCAACTTGTACGTAGCAACTCGTGCACAATGGGTGAGGTCAAGTTTCACTAAAACTTTAGTCTAAGACTTAAGTCTAAGACTAAAGCCAAGTCTAAGACTTGACTTTGGTCTAAGTCTAAAGTCACGTCCAAAGTCAAGACTAAAGTCAAGCACAGCTCGTAGATAAGCCCAAAGTCAAGACTTGAGTCTATAACTTTAGTCTTAGACAAAAGTCTTAGCAAAACTTGACCTGACCCAACTAATAGAAGACATCATCAAAAGTATACACCACAACTGTGCACAGTGACAAAGTAATGCAGAGTGAGTGAATAGGGTTTAATGTGCACCCGACACAGTATAGGTCATTTTGGACACGGCAATGCAGGCAATTCATGTCCAGGCAATGCACATAGACATAATAATGCAAAAGAAAGTTTACAGATTTCCATCTGCACCGAAAATGGGCAGCGCAAAAAATAAGTTATAACAACTTTCACTGTCAGTACTGTAATCAAAATCCACGAAGTGTGTGACGTAACTTTCAACAACGCAGTAATGTCGACAGGAGAGCACATTTCAGCTGAACCGATGTAAAAAAACAACAACCACTAGACGAATGCCGTGAGCAAACAGTCATTAAGGCAAATACCATGCAAATAATAATAAAAATTCTCCTACACAACAAGCTCACATGCACAAACGAGTTATGATTAAAAACAGTAAACGCATTGACACTGATTGCAGATAAATTTACGACCAACACTATTAAATAATAATTAATAAATGCATGCAACACTGAAATTAAATCTGATATCATCCAAACCATGCATTTCACAGTCAAGAATAACATAAACGTATTAATACAACACCAACAACTGACTGTACAACAGCAGGTGACGAAAAAACTAAATAATACACTGATGATGGAATAGCTAAGAACCGGTCTAAATTATGGACAAAACCTCTCAGTATAAATGCTAAAAACACTAATTTGACAACTAACAAGAAGCTTCACAGCCAAGTATAAAAACTACCAAAAGAAGAAAACACGTGCCATTTTTCTACACATTTATCAGTCATGCGTCAAATCCTCATAAACAAAACTAATCAGCTTCTCTGTCTAAAGATCAGTATCACAAGACAAATGACCACGAAAATGTGACTAACGTTAACTGCTGGGAACAACCACTAGCATCAAACAGATAAGTGCAAAAAAATGAATATGACATATGTTTGTTAAATTAAGCATGGAAAATGCTAGTTCATGGCATTTTTAAATATACCGAAATAATGACACTATTTAAACCTGAGATCAGTCACTAAAGTCAGTATACCTAAACAGTGACTATCTCAAAAGAAAAGAATAAATCCAGAGTATTAACCCATTAGTGCCTGAATTATTTTATAGTTTGCGGTCAAACTAGGTGTCCCATTTTTGGGGACGCTAGGCATGAATGGGTTAATCTGCAAATTTAAACCAAAAAATTGATTCGCTGAATAACTAAGCCTAGATATAAGTCAAAGATTGTCTGTAGTCAGTGTGATAAAACTAGATAAGGTTTGGTTATGTGGAGTTCAACCGTGATCTCAACTTCCAGTTCAAACTGCACAGTGTGTACCATAACAATTTGCAAACAGACGGATTACACCGATTACAATTTTTGCACATTTTATTTTAAGAAGCTCAGATAGACATGTACAACAGTTTACCATAGTGAGCATCTAAATTCACTTGTGACACTGGAAATACCGTTTTTACCAGAACTAAATTACACTACAGCCAGTGAAGACATCTGAATAGACAAACATACATAATCCATAAAATAACGCAACAAAACTGTACATCAAACAATGTTTCTATTAAGATGCTCTGTGAGCACTAGTGATAATTAAATGACAGACAAAATGGAGGTGTCGAATGCTAAAAAAACATTAAACAAACGTAAATATCCTTCCACGTACACTCTTTTGTATCGAGCCGAAGCATAATTCAATTCCAGAACTAGCACACCATTAGAACTGTATGAGGTATCCACAAGTGCCAGCCTTCTAACGAAAAACACACTTTTAACCAACAGTCAGACTAAGCAACTTAAAAGCAACAACAACAACATGAGATGATAATTTGAAATATGTGGACATGAATGCCTACACACATACCCAAGACAAATAATTCATCGAGATATCTGACATTGCAGTGACAAAGTGACATTGATTTTAACTCCATGACCTTGAAAACTTTCCACATTTGCTACAAGGTGATCACTAGATATCGTACCTCACTCCAAATATGTTGCTACACTATCTTGTGAAATTGTTGTCCCTCCCCCGCCCAAAATGCTCAGCCTTTTTTTCTGTAACAGATAGAAGTAATTGAGTGGCATATTTATCTACCACAATGGCATTGCAGTAGAATTGCCAACACCTAAATTTTAATCTGTCGGAAAATTTTCTTCCAGAAATACAAAATATGGGGTTAAAATTCCCCTATTTGAAGCATGTAAGGGGCAAAATTACACTTTTGAGCACCCATAATCTTCTCTGTCAGAATATGCAGCGGTCCGTCCAAAACTGCAACTTCCTGCCTGTCTTCTTGATGTCACTCATCAACCGCAAGTTTCAGACGCAGAAATATGACCAATGCCACACTCTGGGTTTTCACGTGTTAAATGAAAGCAATATCTTTGCAAAGCAGATCTTTCTGATACTGAAAAGAATGCTTTTCCCTACAGCAAGCCAAGCAACAGAAACAGAAATCACTGAATTATCTAATTATGTGCTTGCAACAACATTACAAGACCAGCAGTTAATGATCCAGCAAGCACAATAACTAAGTAACTATCTCAATGCCATGTGATAGTTGCTGTAACAGATGTTCCAGTCAAAGAAAAAAAGTTAAACTTAATCTGCAAAGTGGTACACACTATTGATAACGTCTTATTAATGTGTCACCTTCACACACAAGTCAGTCACAAACCCACTCCGTCAGTCCGTCAGACAGCTGTGTCAACAACTCTGCCAGAGCTAGTGTAATGAAAGCAGCTGATTGAGTCTAATGGTAACAAAAAACCAAACTCATTTGCTGGAAAGCAAAGTTACTTCCTTTATCTTCACCAGGGGCAAGCAGCAATTTGCAATTGCATGTTTTAGTTATGCTGGGTTCCGGTTTGACCCCAAACATCTCCCCACTACCTAAGGGTTAGAGACTTGCATCCAACACAGTGTGTCGTTGGTTCCCACAAGAGCAATTCTGTCTCATAGTAAATAATTCCCTCTCTAAAGTCCAAAAATTAATACTAATTTGTCACAAAAATGCACAGCTCACAAACAATTCAGCATGCACAAGACACTCGACAGAGAAAAAAATCCTCTTTGCATCACACAATCCGGTGCTCTGTAATGGCTCAGATGTACAAATGACTGTGAAGCCCTGAAATGCTTCTCTTTCCATGTGGCCACACACAAACTGCATGACTTCAGTATGCAGCAAATGAAAGTCCTATAAACACTAGAACTGTCTGAATAAATACCAAAATAAAATACAAATAAATAGCACAAGACAACTGGCATACTGCAGTAACTGTACAGCTACGAACTAAAAACTTTCCTACGTTGGAGAACAATTATACACTTTATTGAAAAACCATCTACACAGCACAATATAAAAGGTATTTTTAAGACTTAATCGTACACAATATATAAATATGATACTAAACAGCATATGTCACATGCTTCACGGTAGAGATGCAATATGTCACTGCACTGATGCTCAAAGACACCATATCAAATTACGCTCCTTATCTTAACATACGGTACCTTGATTGTGTAAACAGCATTAATTAATCCTGTCAATGCTACACAATGGAAACTATACATGCGCAATATACATCACAACTGTTTACAAATGTTCAGTGAACCAAACAGCTGAAAGCAAAAAAAACAAAACAGAAAACACTGATACGACATGCCACCTGGCAAGTGGGTGGATAGTAAGGGATGGGGTTTAAATCCTGCAAATATCTGGACAAGAGTTGAGATCAGATGTAATTAGTCACACACCACGCAGAGAACAAGTTCACACAAACAAATATGCTTTGATACAACACAAGATTACAGAGAATCAATCCAGGGAATTGCATGGAAGCTTTAATTAACCGAACTGGTTTTCAGACAAAACACATGCAAGTATACATCCAGATGTAGCTCAGACACCAAATGCACAGATATGTGTCAAGGCTTGAGGCATGCATGAATGCTGTATTGAGTAGCATGCACAATCCGTGAAAGATGGTAGTTTTGACGCACACTGCCTTGTGGTATTAATAAACAGCATGAGCAAGTCCATTAGAATATGGAATTAAAATTTCCGGACCATTCAGTGTATAAATTTGGTTTTCCGCATAACCGTAGTGCACAGATACAACAAACAATCAGTTGAGTTATACCCCAGTTACGTTGTTCTCTTGGACCAGATCATGAACGTTAAGTGAAGCACAAACCAAGAACAGACTGAGTTCAACATATGCAGTGAATATCATCGATGCATGCATTGCCAAGGTACTGGAAACAACATTGTGGACAAATGCACAAACCAGCAAATATAAAAACAACACCTCTCCTGACACTGCCTGATCACAGTGGACGCATGAAAACCATTGGCAACAATTACACATCTGTGCCAAAAAATCATCTGAGAAACAGTTTCGGAGAACTAAGGGTAGACTTTGATGGTGGATGGCTTAGACGACGGCCACATGCTGACGCTAGACCGTGACTGCATGTCTGACCAGACGTAAGCCGGTGACCGGTTTCCTGCGTCATCGTCATAATTATCTTCAGACTTGCTGAAAGGTGGTTTGTTCAAGCGGAGCAGGTTGCACAGAATGCTCCTGGTGGCCCCGGCGGCTGAGGTAGGAAGACCATCGTTGTCGTCCTCATCTGTGTCTTGTGACGGAGATGCGGCTTCCATTGACTCGTCGGTTTGAAGCACCGAGCACGAATCATCATCGTCATCATCATCGCAAGCTCCGCCCCCAGGCGACGAGGAAAACACGGACGTCTGGCTTTGTTGTTGCAGTGGCTGGTCACTGTGGCTGACTAGGTGGTCATCACTGTCCTGTGCTGACAAGCTGTCAGTTGATGACGAGGCAAGCACACGACTGCTAGTACTGCCGGCATCTAGTATTGCTGCATTTTGAGCGACGGCGGCTTTCAGGTGAGCCAGACTGTAGTAACGACATGGCTGACTATCACACGGCTTGAACTTGGACACGTCGATCAGTATCAGGTCATTCGACTCACTCACATAAACCGCCCCACAACATACTGCTACTCTGTAACAAACACAATCAACGTACATTCTATATTTTCACAGTAGTTTTTTGCACCAGTGAATTTCCAGTGAATCGAAAGGGTTGCCAACTGACATTTTATAAAATGCCAAATAGACAAATTTGTGATCCTATATCTGGCATTGTGAAGGAACTTGGCTATAAAATTGTAGCTTAACAGTTTGGCACTTTTTAATAACTGTTCTTTGAATTTGGCAGTAATGCTCGATTCTGGCTCTGGTTTGGCATTAATGGATGATTTCACTGTAGGTGGTGTTGATGAACATTTGGCACTTTATCAGTTAGCACTTTGGTATTTTCAGCAAGAGCCTACAATACAGTTCCTTGGACCTACATGGGGCTCAATACATGACTGATATTCTAACTCAGAAGCCAGCAGAAACTAAGTACTTAATAACACAGCGTATAAACCTCTTCCAGTAGTCGGTGTCAATCAGCTGATTGCTAGCAGTAAATGACGACAGTGAACGCCGCGTAGGTCGTCGACGAAACACTTTGCTACGTCGACCACACCCCACTCTGACAGAACGGCATTTTGAGCTGGTCTCCGACTTTCCATCCTTCACCACAGCTGCAATCAACCGTCATCATACGTAAATCACTGCAGCACGTGATTAACCACACAGCTTGACTCAGCCTACTATCCTCTGTGGAGAGGTGAGATAAAGCAGCAAAAAGTGGCAGTGGTGTATGGGCGTACCAGAGCTCTATCTGTTAGGGCAGAGCAGCAGTGCAAGTATTGACATGACCCGACTATCAACTATAGAGACAAAATGTCTAATACTCTGGATGCATTCATCTAATGTCTATGCCATAATGACAGCCCAATTAACATTGCTGTGACTATTACTCACAACATTTTTCACACATGCAAAATTTTCAATTTTGTGAATAGAACAAAATTACAAAATTAAATACCAAGAAACTTCAGCATGCTCATCAGTAAAAACTTCACCTGATAAATGAACAACAGATAGGAAACTACAAACTAAGACGATGAACTAAAGCTTACTACTAAATGACTAAATACGAAAATGCATTGAACAGTGATTACACATTAAAAACCACAATGAATAATTCTATTTATAATTTCATACGGTTAAAGTCACTTTGAACTTACTCAAGGTAAATGCTAAATTAAAATGCTATGAAATTCCTACACTAAAACATCACAAAATTAAGATGCAGCAAAAATATTGTTTTACAGTACTACTGTTATCACAGCATGGTGATTCTGGCTTAGTTATTTTAACAGCTAGCCAGTACACATGTTGACGGTAAATTACCTGGCTTAATGGTGAATCTCTTCGGATGTCGAAGACGCATGGGAGACGGGGTCCGCAAGCCAACACGATGTGGTGCGAGTTTGGATGCCTTCAGCCGTACACTGCAGTCGCCGGCCTCGTGATGTCTAACGATCTTCTGCCGACGTCCACTGCGATGACCAGGCCCAACCTTGGAACCAATTATCTAACAAGCACACAAAGCAACACTCAATATTCCATAACTACAGCAAACAACAATCTGCGACATCAGCAAACAAAATGCAGTGTTGACATCAACAAATGTGCAGTTTGTATGAATCACCATACGAGATCCTTACAGAAATATCACATCATAAATTGACAAGTAGATTTGGTCTGCAATGCACACATTAGAATGCAAATACTCGTTAAGAAGTATATAGCTACCACATATTTACAAAAATCAGCACTTCACTCACATGTGCCCAGTTCTTGCAGGAGTCGCGAGGACTGTTACGGAAGCGCTTGACGATGAGCACACATGCATTGCAGATGTCCCCCGAGCGTTGGTTTTCATCAAACGTGATGCCAAAGCACGGCTTAAAGAGTGACTCAAAGCGAGCGCTGCTCGTGAAACGAGAACTAGACGTCTTGGTCCCACATATACAACAGCCTGTCAGACTGTGGTACTGAAGCTTCCGGTCCAGACCCATTGCTTCAAATCCTGCAACATAAAAGGACACCATTAGCTCACTCTAAACTGCTCAACACAGGCTCATTCTACATTAACAACCAGGATCTACATAATGACTAGGGCCCACAGTTTCCGTGGAAAATTTTGCCAAATTCCGGAGAACCAGTTTGCGGAATTCCACAGCTTACCATGGCAAAATCGTCCAAATTCCGCAGCTCACCACGGTCTTGCATTTGTGAGTAAACTGAGCTCTATCCTGTTCAAAAAACTTTAGTGTCTGAAGAGCCAGCTGGCATAGAAGCATTGTGCTGAGTTATGCTATCAACGTAAAGAAAATTACCCATCTTTTTTTATCTTTTCAAAAGTGCAATCTGTCAAGTTGTGCTGCGTTTATTTACAACTGTGTCATATTGTGATAGCTATTAATAGAGCCCACAACTGTAGGCAGTTCAGTTTGATTGTTTCTGTAATGTAATTACGTCATCCAGTCAAAGATTGAACTGATCGCTGGTTAATTGTCAACTTCTGCAAAATTCCACGGAAATATCAAAATTCTGTGGAAAAGGGAAAATTCCGCGGCTCGGCTTGAATTTCCGCGGCCTGCGGAAAAACGTGAGCCCAAATAATGACTACAATTCATGCAATCAAGAGAGACACTTTACAATAGACCAGTAAGCTGAAAACTAACTGATCACAGTCCGTAGCACGCAATTACCATGCTTGGTCCGTTACTGTGTCTGTGTCACATAAACGATCTGCCAGACCGTGTGAACTCTCTGGTGAAATTCTTTGCAGATGAGCACCTATTTCATAAAATGGTTTATAACAAGGATCACTGTATTCACCAGTTATTACCTCCGGAAAAGATTTTACCCATGAAACGACGAGTCACCAACTGTATTTTTGCTTTGCCTCAGTGTCACTATAACTTGTACAAACGTTCGTTTGTATTGCGATATTTGTTTGGTCATGCATATTACATTTTGCATATAGATCTGTTGTAGCTCTAGGGGTCGGGTAAGCTGCAAGGCGCGAGGAGGGTATAGTGCGAGGGAGCGTGTGAGGCGGCACGCGATTGGTCGGCTATAAATAGATTCCTCGCAGTTTACCCAACGCACGGAAACAACTCAATGGATTACAGCAATACGGCCCTGCCGGCGCCAGCGTGCAACCTGCGAGCACGGCGAGATGAAAGGCACAGCAAGCAGCTGCTTACGTAATAACCAGGACTGCCGAGGACGTTATCGGAAAGTAAATGCCAGCGGCCATTCAACTGATAGGGTAATTGTCGAGGCTAATCACTTTGATTGACAGGTGGTGAACAACAGAAATAATACTACTTGGCATAAACAAAGAGACTCACAACTGCATCTGCAGACTGCAGTTGTGGGTCAACAGTATAATGCTGTGATAAGTAGTATATACTAGTCTAGGCTGTTGTACACCTTATGAAGCAGAGGACTCTCTAACTGCAGGTGCCTGGGAAGCTGGGCCTAGCCATGCTGAGCCCTACCTGGGAGACCACCCACATTGGCTGGTGTGCAGTAGCTGCTATAGTCCACCCTGGTAAAATGTACAGTAGATCAGCTCACCACATACAAGGTACAGGTCAACCCACTTAATTGCATACAGCTTAATTGCATAATCGCTGTATTTAAATACCCATAAGCAAAAACATTTCCGCTTGATGGAATAAGTCAGCTGTGCAGGTCATCACTAGCCTGTTTATAAGCAGAGTAACGGGCAGTGCCTTTTACAAAGTTGGTCAGCCAGGAACAGAAGACTCATTTTCTCAGGATGATGGACTTAATGAGCTGAAGAGAGACGACAGCTATGCAGGGAAAAGGCTGCAGGGAGGCAGACAACCAACCTGGAGCAGCGGGGGGGGAGGGGGTGGAGGAGGAGAGTGGTACAGATGGACAGCTTGCGGGAGCACCCATCCCTAGCACCAAGCCGGACACGCAGGGTGGTGTGTCTATTGGGGTGGTGTGGCGCTGGCTTTAGTTGGCCAGGTATCAGTTCAGCATCTTGAATTTTCTGTCTACTATAAACTATCAAAATGTGGTGGATTTCCACGTGGCTAATGTTTGCTGTCAGACAATAATGCACAATTTCTTCACTTTTTTTATCAAAGTTATTTAAACCATTTCACGTGTATGAATGTTTTCTGTTTAAACAGAGTACACGGTACTCATATTATTTCTGTTCACAATATTTTTACAATGTGTTTTTTTTTTGAGTTTAACGAATTATGTTAAGTTTATTCTGGAGGTAAACTTTCTCATGGACATTTTAAAGCTTTGTGTTTGGTATGCTTTTTGTTTGTATAACTTAGGTTTATTGTTTGTCTTACTTTCTGTATGTCTGTTTTACTTAACACTGCTTTATTTCCCCTATTTTTTAAATCTGCACCTTTTTTATTCCACCCTATTTGGGGGGACCTCAGCCCAAAAAACTGAGGAAAGTTGCAAAACTGATTTTGATTCCAGATTTGGGGGGATAGAAGCCACTGGTGATAGCAGTGCATGGACTACTGGATAATGGTTGCTAGAATGGAAGATCTCTCTGAGTAGTGGTAGCTGGTGTTTGTATACTGTAAAAAATCCTGCCAGGCACCAGGTGGTCTACTGCTCTAATGCTCCTATCACCCTGCTCTGTGGTTACTAGGCGCACACCAAATTCAATTTTACAGTGCTCCCACAGACCTCTTTGCTGGGTTTAAAAGGCCCTATTTCTAAGGGAGGAGGAGAGGGAAATGAGAAAGGAAAAGATGAGGAAGGAATTAAAGAGACGAGAAGGAAGGAGAGGGAGAAAGGGGAGGAAAAGGGAGAGAAGTGAGGGGAAGGATATTCCACCCCCTACCTTGGTTGAAGCCTAGATCCGCCACTGGGCGACAAGCTTTAAGTCCGCACCAGGCAGCCATCGAGCTTGCTATGCCACTGGTGCACAATCCCACACATTGTAGAAATTCATATTTTGAAAGCCAAGAAATGTGGACCAGTGGCCAGCATAACTAACAGAATTAGGCCTAGGCCTAAATAAATTGCAATGGTGTTTGACACATGATATGCATATTTGATTGATCACAGCAGACTGGGCCTACTAAAAATTCTGCTTCATAGAAATGCTATCACAGTGTCCATGCCAAAGCGTATGAACGTGCATCTGTCCTCCTTCGTGACCCTACGCATCACAGCACTATCCTACTGACAACAACAATTTCCTTTGGGCGTTATAACTTTTTAAATAGACTTTTGTGTCAACACTGACGGTTGCGTTTCTATTTGAAATTAAATGATTTTTCTTTCATAAAACGAACGTCTTGATTACACTGTAGGCCAATTTGACACGATGGATGGTGCTTGGTATGTGCCTTGACGCCGACTGTTACTCACCCTCCCTCCCCAACAGCACACAATACTGCACAGCCTCGCACGCCGCCTCGCTAAATACCCTGATCCTCGCACGAATTCCTCGCACTATACCCACCTCTCATTTTACCACTGCCTATAGCTCTACCGTATTTCATTTCATTTTATTTTTCTTATCGATATTGTACCGGTTTTGCTATGTTATGTTCTGTTTTCCAATGGCGTTTGACCGTTGTTTAATAAAAGATCACTTACTTACTTACTTATTTCAAACTTAACAATATAAACATTTATTCTTCGTCAAAAATGTTGTGGACTGGAATCATCTGGCCGATGATGTAGTTGATGCTCCTTCATGTGAAGCATTCCAGAGTCGCCTAGCCAAGATCCAGTCCTGTCCGTAGTTCCGCCGGGCACCTTCCCGCTGCGTCAACACCAGTATTGGTCCAGCAGCATATTCAAGCAGAAGAAAGGAAGGTCGCCGGTTTGACAATAGCCAGTATGACAGTTTATTATATCTTATAACTCGGTGTCATACAGTATCACTGTTGTTACAGCAAAGTATTACGTCTTTGATGAAACGCTTAATATCATGACCGTCAATAACTTCACTTATAAACACTTTCACTTGCACGTGTGACTCAACACTTCGTAATCAAAATGTTTACCGGACAACCGCCAACAAAAACATGCTTTAAAACTACACAATTACACCACGACAACCTGATATTTTACCTGATCTGTGATGCAATTAAATTAAGAAATACTTACTGCTGCTCAAATCAACACGTTATCGTGAGATTTAAAAGGAATTCGACATTTTTATTCATATTTCATACTCATCCTTTGTTACAGCGCACACTTCGTAAGTTAATTTATGCAACCTCGTTCTGAAATGGTCCAACTAAGTATCAATATCCGCAGTGAGTGAACTAGAAGAAATACCGCATAACCAGGTATCCGGAGTTCCGGTTTCAAATCCGGGTATCACCGTACATAGTACCCTTTTTTGCACTGATTACTGCTGAAACCCATGAAAATCTTGCCATTTGCAGTCTTTGTAGCGAAATTCAGTACTGCATGGGAATCAGCCATTTTCGTTTACGGACTAGGCTTATATTTGGTAGGCCTATCACAAACACATTATACGAAAAAACTAACTTAACGGAAAAATATTGGGTAGTTAGATTAGTACATGTCACTAACATAAAGTTGAAACCCGGTCCGGGCGGGTACCCGGGTAATTGCAACCGGGTACCCGGTTAGCCTCCTGGATTGTTCACCCCTGGCTCAACCTACACTTAAAACGTCCTCTGAGAAGGGGGAAAAGCCCAACAAACTCAGTCAATCTGTCATTCAAGGGTCGCAACACTTGACTAAATGTGACGTGAGACAAGTTCAACGTCGAGGGGGATCAGTGAGTGAGTAGAGTTTAACGTCGACCCCACCCGACACGTTAGGTCATTTCGGGGACGGGGCCTTTCAAGGCAAACTTGCACATACACATATTAATGAAACGCAAAGATTAACCTTTACGGTCAAACACTAAACACAAAAACGACCTAAACCAAAAATTGTAAGAACTCTCCATTTAAATGTGCATATGTGAAAGCAACGGAGGGGCATCAGACATTAAGTAAGTAAGTAAGTAAATGATTTATAAAGCGCCAAAGTCTCAGAAAGAATCAGGGCGCGGGGGGCCCGGGCCTTGTATGTGTTCAAGGGGAGGAGACAGACGCCTTTAACGGCCATAGGAAGCGCAGGCACGCACGTATGTATAACTGCACTACTATTAATTCAGCAATGCATCAAAATCACAAAAACACGAGCAGATGGAGATCAGGCAATTACCACTCTCCCTCCCCTGAAATTTGGGCTGTCGGAAAAATTGCTGAAAAATTTTCTTCTCGAACAAAGATTTTTGTCTAAATTGCAAATATGGAGCTAAACACACACCCCATTTGCGGGAAATTTAAAGGGAAAATTTGAGATTTTGTACACTCATCTTATCTCTTGGAAATCTGCAGTGTCTGTCGGAAAATTGCAACTTCTGCTTTTATAATCGCTAACTGTGCAGCTCCAGCCATTTAGCAAAAGGCATAAAGCGTGCATGTCAGGGAGGGGCAGGGCGTATAGTGATGACAAGAGGAAAAAAAGAGAAGTAACTTTTACAGAGTACTAGCAATGATGTTAGAATGGTGAATAAACTTATTTTATACTTCCCCAAAATCTTATACTTCCTCAAAATAATTTTCTGGTTTTGCCCCTAGTGGATGTTGGCAATTAATGTTGCAAAGTTAAAAACAAAAATGGAATTGGAGTTCTTCAGGACAGTGGGGCCATAAGGGGGAGCAGAAACCATGAAAACAGGGCTGGATTTAGCTGGTGGGAGGCCTGGGCCCAGTGGCGTATTTGGGATTTCAGAAAGGGATTGGCTATCGAATTACAGGGTTTTAAAAATTGAGGGGTTTGGTGGGAGACCCCCTGTTGGTGG
>Ga0056128_1003316_pt1 | contig 19704 bp, 7 predicted proteins | sample WorMetLIZISLAND2_FD_71113 | JGI IMG/M metagenome (GOLD analysis project Ga0056128, IMG submission 71113) | Marine gutless worms symbiont microbial communities from Max Planck institute for Marine Microbiology, Germany - Olavius geniculatus... ... | reverse complement strand
AGACGTGATTGATATTGGCCGAAAGTCACTTGGTTGTACTGGCTTGCTGACTTTAGGCACTGGCGTGATGGTAGCCGCCTTCCACTGCCTTGGTACTATACCCTCCCGTACTGACTGGTTCTATACGTGTAATAAATTATGCTACTAATAAGTAATAACAGCTAGCAACAATATCATGTGGCGTGCGTCTCAAGTTCTCAACATGCATGTGAACACGCATAAGTACGCTGTGTCGCAAAAAAACATCCCCAACATCTTCGATTGTAACTTGAAGAACGATCGGATTAACGGATTTCAATAGTTTTTGACATGAATATTTTTCACACAATTAGCCATTAAACGACCACTCATTTTTTCACTTCAGCATACGTCTGTTTTTGCACTACCTGGGAAATCAGAACCAACAAAATATTGCATTTTTACGCGCGACAGCAGCTACTGCTGTAGCGAGTTTTAGCCATCGCAATTCTGTCTGTCCGTCCATCCGTCTGTTCGTCACACGGGTAGATCAGTCAAAAACGTTGCAAGCTAAGATCACCAAATTTTCATTATCGGCTGCCTGGAGGACTCTACTTTCAGGATCCGTAAAGCTTTGTCATAAATTCGAAAAAAGTCACTTTCAGCTAGGGCGCTAAATGAGAAGGGGTGAGGAAAATTTGCGATTTTCAGCCGATTCGGCGTTGGCTGAGCGAGACAGATACTTACTTATAGATACTTAGCCGCCGGGCGTCTGGCGCCCTTTGGCGACTGTAAAAGACTGGGCGTTTAAACATGCACCGCTGTTGCGCGTTCCCCTTTGCGTTAGCTGGGCTTTTCTTGTTTATCCAAGGCAGCACTCGTCAAACTGGTTCAAGTGTATAGATTGCAATAGTATTGCTCGTTGAGCATTCGCCAAGCACACATTAAGCACACATCGAGCTAGCTTGATCAGTGCTTGGTGTATGCTTGATAAGTGCTTAAGTTATGAAACACTTTTAATTGATATTGCAAGCATTCATCAAGCTTGCTCGACGACCTATGGTTAGCATGCTAATTAGAGGGTAGGTTATAATCACAGACACAAGATCAGCTGTGGGCTAAGCTGACTTTTGAACCAGCGGGTCTCGTCAGAAATGCTTGATGAGAGCTTGAAGTATGCTTGATGTTGCTTCATTGTCTAAACGGGGTATTACTTATTTATTCATAAACTACCGATATCGTATTGAAATTGAAATTATGATGTCGACGCATCCCTAAAGCAGCGCCGGTCGACTGCGGTCATAGTTCAAACCATCAGCAATATTCGCAGTGCTGTAAATAGCTGCGCGGAGTTAATTGTTGCTCGTTTCCACGCTGTTCGCTAGATAGAGCTATTTCTGCTACTGCTGCATGGCGCGGCTCGATAACCGGCCTTAAGACAATATAAGTAAATAAAACAGAAAAGAAAACTATGTCGGCTGCCCGCCTGGCCTTTGACCGTTTCTGCTGGAAACTTACTCCTGCGCTGAGAAACGTTCACGCCAATTTTGGTTTTCTATGATTTCTCGTTTTCGAGTTTTAAATAGCATAAAATCGGTAGCTCTGGCGGGATTGTTTATAAACTTCCACGTATCTTTAATTCCCTCCCGGTCTCCCGGGTCTCTCACTTTTTTCTCTAGTCTGATAAATGCAAGTGATTTAGTGACTAGAATAGGCGCTATTATCGAACTCGTAACTTCTAGTTCCGGTTCAAATCTCATCGCAGGTCATCTGTGAGGTTGTGACCAACCTTGAGCAAGTTGCTAACCTATTGTGTGTTCAGGTCGACTCAGCCTTCTACCCTTAACTGAACGGAAAATGAGTAAGTTTAGTATCTTTTACGGGCTACGGGGTAAAGGCCCAGTGTAGCTGATTGCGATGGTGATATGTCTGCTGGCTGCACTGTGAATTCAATTGTTTGCAGGCAACGAATGGCCGCATAGTGCGCTGCGGTATCACTTTTATGTCATGCCAATTAGCTGCCAGTTCAAAGTCTGTAAAATGCTTCAGAATACAAGTTACGTAAGCAGCGCTATTATCAAGTAGTACCCGGAGTTCTGGTTTAGGATTACAGCCCCATTAAAAGTTTTGTCGTATATGGTGAAAAAACACGAACGACATGGCAATGACAGAGGCATAGTAATCAGCTGGCGACGTCATTGCCGAGTAATTACTAGTGATGGGTCAATATAGAATTTTTATTTGGATAAGATATCGATATTTTACGAGTAGGCCCCATAAACAAATCTTGCGCAGAGCGAATAACTTGAACAGAGGAGTCTAATGTGTTATTTTTACATGTTCATGTACACAGTTTTTTTGTTGTGCATCACTAAGTGTCAGCAGAACGTACTATAGGCCTATTTCTCGTCAACTGCAACCACAATTTTATCAAAAAGTATTACACCCAAAACGTTTGCAATAGTGACTTCAGAAACTGTCAAAAACTGTCAATAAATCCAAGCAACCCGTCAGATCTCTGCAGCCTGTTTGGTAAAACGAGTTCCAAACAGTCAGAGTAGCAGTCGAAAAGCCAGCCTGACGGCCGTTCGTTTTAAATATGCATGTATAATTAATAGACTACACATAATGGGTCTTGCTCGGCCGTTTGTCCTGCAGATGGGCTTTTAACTCGAAATCAGCGGGCGTAGAATGAACCAAAATCGGTGTTATCAACGTTTTGCAGGGTAGAAGTAAGCTAACTGGGGTGCCAATTTTCAGTTATAGGGTTTTACACGATCCAGCAAACGTCCAGCATTAGCACGTGTATTTTGAATACATTTGCTGGAAGTTTGCTGGACGTTTGCTGGATCGTGTAAACACCTCATTAGTTTTGCTGAGCCGACAACAAACGAGGTACGTACGATCAGCTACTGTGATATTGGCTCTAAAGGCGTGTTCAAAGCGACAGAACTGAACGGAACTAAATGAAGGCCGTAGGCTCACTTCAACAGCAGAACTACATGTATGTCATTTCAGATCACTTCAGTTCAGTTCATCTCTGTGACTTTGAGCACAGTTTGGCGGATAGAGCATCAAGCCAATTCGCAGTCACAAAACCGATGTCGAAAATTTCGCTATATCGGCTCATCTCTAAACTGCTGTCGTTGGTAATTGATGTCGTTAAACACGCGTCGTGCGCATCACCAGGAAACACGCATCCCATTGCCGTCGCTTGCTCAGCCAGACTAAGCACCTGACGTCTGTCCATACTTCTTCTAGTTATTATGCGGCCGTTCTGATAGGCTGTATGCCGCATTACGTGTCTTGTCCGTTTGTCTGTGCGTCTGTCTATGTCTATACTAAGGACCTGACGGTTGGCAGCTTATACAGGCGTGTCCGTGATTAACGTTGCTGAATCTCCATACACATACGCACCATTGACTAGCAAGACATATGGACCTACACTGTACACGTTTATTTTCTGTCTAAGCTAGCTTACACCAATCACCTGTTTACTTTCAATTCCGTATCTTTATGCCAATAATTTAGCTAGCATCATGGCATTTTGTGTAAACCTACAATGGGAATCAGAGGCGCAGAGAGGAGACTGGAAGGCTGAAGCCACCCCCTCTCCCGAAAGGGCCAAAGCGGGCCTACGATTCTGGGATTTAAAAACTTTTATGCCAAGGTGCATTACATTTTACTACGTATTTTACACAGTCACGAGTCTTCATGAATTTGTGTAACGTCGACTATTATATAGCTCATTATGCCGCGTCGTTAAAGTTTCAAAAAGTTTATATAGACCTAAAGCCTGGACGGCATTTAAAAATACGTTTTTGTAGAAGCTTACCGCAAGTGCAGTAAAATGATAACGATTAAAATTCTGGAGGCGTACATCGCGACCGTCTTCAATAGCAATGATAACAGCTGGCGATATTGCGCTCTTGCATATCTCCAGCCATGCATTTCACTGTCGTTGTTGTGGTTTCACGTCAAAGTCTTCTTTTGCACTAAGGCCGCAGGTGTTCGCCTTTCCTGTACAGTATACAAAGCCAATATGTTTGTCTGCAGTAGCGAAAAAAGTCTTAGCAACTTTTACGTGCAAATTACAGGCGTTGGCCAAATTAACAAAAATGTAATTTTCGGTTCTTTTTCACTGTAGCACAATAATTTATTTGTTTACGCGCTGGGAGGGAAGGAGCTCCGCACCATATCTAAGCGCAATACCAGTGGGGCTGGTTAATGATTACGTACCTCGCAGGAGTAGTAGAAAAAGAGATTTGAGATAATGCTCAGCAGACGCGTGACAGCATAGGTGCTGCCACCTCGCAAATCAGTCTAGAACATGCAATAATATCAACGCGTTTCGAATGGGGTACCCAAATTTGACGCTCCCGAACGGAGGCCTCCTTAAACCCTGCGAGTCGAAGCTTAGACTTAAAATCTACGTTTAATGCTGAAAATTTCGTGGGCACGTTGTCTTGGTCTATCTCCAGTCATGTCGACGCGATTCACTTTTTTGTGCGTCGCAGCCCGACGGAAGGTGCGGTGTAGTGGAAAATTCGTAGCACCGGAAAATTATTTCCACACGCAGCAGTACGGGTTAGGGTTAAGATTAAGGATAGGGTTAAATTTAGGGTATGGATTAGGGTTAGCGTTAGTTACATTATGACAATATGGAGGTGGAAAGAATTTTCCAGGTGCGACAAATTTCCCACGGACGTAAAGACAGACTGGCGGACAGAGTTACGATAGTTGCCTATATATTACTCGCTTAGCACTACGTGCTGTAAAAATAGGAGCTCCGCTCGTGACCATATAGCGGGCGAAAGCACACCCACTTGGCACTTCTGGTATTCCGTTTCTCCGGTGGCGAACAAGTGAAATTATAGAATGTTGCCTATCTTGTAGAAAATATTTTTTGAAACGCTGACACCACGGCGGACGCAAGCATTTCATGTCGGCAGTATATAGCGACAACTTTACTTGAATTTTACAGTTTCTATTATATTTAACTAAAAGATGAAACATTTCAGTCTATGGTACCGTAAGCAAGACGAACATGTTTGTCTTACCGTGCGTGGAGACATCGCAAGTCGCGTATAGACATTTAGCAATCTGTCATCGGAAAAAGCTTAGTCTAGTCATGAGATAGTCGGCGACGTTCTGCGACAGCGATGGTGCTACAAGACAGCACAACGCAGCACGGAGGCGTGCCTCGGATGTGGAAAATTCGCTCCGCTGCATGACCAACCGCCATTCTGTTCAGCGACAGGGGCCGGAACCGCCGGATTCAGGAACGCGACAGCCCTGACAGTAGAGGAACACTGAAAACAAAAGTGCAAACCATTGGACTGGTGATGCAGCCAGCAAACATGGTCCATCACCGTCACAGCCTTCGCGTCGTAGTCCATAAGCTATTCATATTCCATCCCACTGAGAGTAGAAGGCTGAGTTCACCTGAGCACACAGTAGGTTAGCAAATTTATCGAATGATCCGCAGTGAGATTTAAACCGCAAATTGAAATTTATGAGTCCGATAGGCCTATGGGTGCAAGTGATCTATAGTGGTTTTCGAACGGACTATTTGAAACCAGATTCATCACTACATCAGAAACCTTTATCCTGCGCCGTTTTTTCGCATAGCTTTTCATCTGTTGCCGCAACTTTAAGCAAGATCTAAATAACTTGTAAATAACTAAGAAATAGCGGAGCTCCAATCCGCACACACCTCTTTGGCGCCGGAAATCGATACTCGTGATCCCGTCATGCAACGCTCCGCCGACATTCAAACATTCAAACAGTACACACGACAACTGTTAACCCTTTCACGGATGCCAGCCGACTATTGCGACAGATGTTATCGTAGCGAGGTCTCTCTGTATGTCCGTCTGTCGCGCTCGTGCACACTGCACCCTGCTGAAGCCGTTGGACAAGATGGGATGCTATTTGACGGGGAAAGGGACATTCGTGTAGGCCTAAGATGTAACCTTGAGTAGCATTGTCATAAACAGGACCCCGGTCTTCCGAGGAAGAGATATATCATATATACCGTCGCCGCTATTAATCCTAGACAGTCGTTGATCACATGTAGGGTCTACTATCGCTACTGCTTGCGCATGACGTAACACGTTAAAACCTTACAGGATACGCGCATCGTTGTCTGCTACAGAGCGGCAATCGCGGCATAGCTTATTTGGGTGGTCTTCTTGAGTTCTAAGGCCACCATCCTATACCGCACCATCCTACATCTTACGCATCGGGCCTATAAGCATTGGATACCGATAAATCTCCATCTTCATCTCCATTAAATTCTATTTGTTCATAATAAAGCAAGACGCACATCACAGTACAATATGTGACAGCAGAACCGAACACACAAGGCACATTAGTGCACTAACAGTGGCCCACAGATAAATGACACCGTAATGATAACAAATTAAGATACAAAACTATTCCAGAAGAAAAAATAGATGAATGTGCTTCAATCTATAGATATGTCTTCGCCGGTAAGTGTATGGGGATTGCGGGCGTTTTTCTCCGTTTTGAACGAAAACAATAGCCTATATCGGCTCAATGCGGCTGTCCGTCTATAGCTGCGCAAAACTAACCTCAACTGAAGGATTCTTACCCTTAATCCTAACCTTAAATTGTTGACTTTTAACTGAAAACTTCTCGCTTTTACCCTGGAAAACGTTTACGCCATTTTCCCCTCCTTTTTAGTCAAGAGCCATTATGTGACAAACAGACAGATCGAGGGCGCACACGCATAGGCATGACCCGTAATGCGGCCTGTTAGAACGGCAACCGTCGGCCGCATGATAAAATTAAAAAGCTAATGGACAGTGTGCACTGTGCGTGCAATAAATAATCAACATTAGCTGGCGAACAAATTTTCGCGCTCAAGTTTCACGTGTAAATCTCGTTTTTGTTGTCATTAGTTTCTCGCCGTCGATAAATCTTCACTAGAGAGCACTTGTCGATCTCTGCTTGGTCCATCTCCCTACTCGGTCCCATTTGGTCTCGCTCGGCCCCGGGCTACTTAGTCTATGTCGGTGTGGATGGCGACCGATAAGAAATCGTCTTTGCCACGCGCTGTTTCTTCCACTTGTAGTTAAATCGAAGCTCTGCGGATCAGTAAAAAAATTCAGTCCGCCGTTCCATGCTCTGGTTCGCAGATGTAATATTAGATGATGTGAAAAACTTTTTAAAACGCTTATAATGTGCTTTATAAAAAATATAGAAAGACGTTTGAAAAGTTAAATGTAAACGTTAAATCCATTGAATTAGTTTGTTTCCATATTTATCAAGCGATATTGTTTACCTGGCTCGCTACTTTTTACGGCGAATTGGTACCACAGGATAGCGGTCGGGAATAGGCTTTTTTCATACATTTTTTCAAAAAAACGAACTGTTTGGCTACAAGTTTAGACATATGTTGCGGACGACAGACAGAAAGATACAACAGCGTGTCATGAGCGCGACCGTTAATACGATCTGCTAAAAACAACACATTAGAGAGCCTTTGTAATAAGACTTTTTCGACGACTGATTGACTGACTGATGGCGGATAAAAGTGCACGTGTGATCGGATCCGCTGTCTACGCATGCCTAAGTTAAACGGTTGCGGACACTGCGGCCTGGATAGTGGAATGTGGACTGTCACGACACGGACTGTAGTAGTAATACTGTAGTAGTAAACGATTGATTTAAGCGTGTTCGTGTCTCGGGCCGATATGCTGCCGCCAAGGAATAGGATAGTAACTGTTCCGCGAGTTTCATATAGACAACTGACAGTGTTGTGCAGAACAATCGTTCTGATATTTTAAATTAAATTGTCTAATTTAATGTACCTGGTTATCTAGTGGCCATTTCAAACGGAACGTTTGAAAAATACTGTTTGTTGTTATTCAACTGACTGATTATTAGTTCTCTTTCATTTCTCATTGCTTGTAGTCAGTTTTTTGGCCGGTCGTGCTTACGGTCGTGCCTATGGCACAACGTTGTGTCTGTATGCTGTCTGTCCGTGACGAATGTATTGTGGCTAAACGGTACGTCGTAGGGAGTCGACGATGGTACCATTGAAAAGAGCGACGACGAATTTTTATATGCTGCCAATTGTATCATTGTCGTCATCTTCAGCGGTTTGGCCGCAATTTTCAACGCAAAGTTTCTGCCTGCATCTATCACTTACGTGAGCCAAATTACAGTATTTTACTGCTGATTGTAGCGGTCGATAGCAGTGATCAATAGCAACCTTGGTCCTATCTCGCACCGTTTAGCCACAAAAGCGCGTATTGACCTGTAAGGTCATCCAAGGTCATTAATTGTCTTGTCATCTAAAAGCCAATATGAGACTTCCGATTAGTAATCAATAGCAACCGTTTCCAAAATATGGCCACACAGCTTAAAACTTTTCACTAAAAATTGCGGCCAAACCATTGCAGATAGAGACATGGTTACTATAATTGACAGTCTATTGACGCCCTATCCGGTGGTAACATCGCCGACCCCTACGACTTACCGTTTAACCACAATATCGCACGACTAGCATACCATAGTGCGTTATGACCCTTCAAGGTCATCCAATGTCAATGATTAACACGTCATTTGAAAGTCAATATGCGATTTCCTATTAGTGATCAATAGCAAAAACGGCCCTTTCTCGCACCGTTTAGTCACAATACATCCGTGACAGACGTACAGACGGAGAAGCGACAATGCATACCAATAGCTCGACCGTTACTTAAGTACGGTCGGCGAAAAATTATCTCAGACGAAGAAGATCATGTTTTTGCTTTTGTCCGTCCGCGAAACCACCCAGATTTATTTTAGATGAAATTTTTGAATTGGTGTAGCTGGCATACGAGTGGATTTAAACTCATAAACAGTGGCTTCTATCCTTATACCTGGTGGGCGCAGCTTGACCCAGTGAAAAATAAGGGGGAAGTTTTGATATTAAGGTTGTAGATCAAAACTTCCCCATCCTATTTTTTACTTCCCCCCGTATTTTTTAATTTGCATCTTTAACAAAAAAAACTCCAATCTCCCTTTTTAATTCCCCTTCTATTTTTCACCGGGCAAACTACACCCTTAACGAAACGTTCTCCCTAGAGGGGAAAGAAGCCCAAAATAAAGAGGAAAACTTAAGTCAGAAATGGGGGGGGAACCTCAGCCCAAAACTGGGGGAAGTTGCGCCCGATTTTGATTCCATATTTGGGGGGATAGAAGCCACTGCTCATAAAGTTGCCCGTCACTACTTGTAGGCAACGGGTATACACCTTGCGTGGGCGAGTGGGCGACTACCGCATAAAAGTCGATTCCAAATCACGAAGAAGACTAAATTCCTAGGGACCACTTTAACGCCCCTCGCATAAAATATCAGCGTCGTTTGATCCATTCCAAGAATTTAAACCACCGCCAGGTTTAGTTGCATAAAGATCTAACAGAGGAGACTTCAACGATACGTAGGCGTAATACAGCTGAAAATAAAAATGAAATAAAATGCACTTCACTGATAAGTAGCGCGGCGACAATCGGTCGTTATTTCCGGATGGGCAAATAAAACTGATCCGTGCATCACTACTGACAGCAACCAAAGACCTCAAAGTAGATCTGCGCATCTTTTGAACTTTTGATTCTGAAGGATTGCGCTAGTGTCCAGTTCTTTTTGAACAGTGCAGTCGCAATCTTCTGCCCAAGCGACGTAGACAATAGTCAACTAGGACTAACTTCCATGACTGATAATACCTTTGTACTTAATTGCTTATCTAGTTACTTACTCATGCCTAGTCGTTCCCAGTGGAACATGGACCACTTCTCCTCATCCATCAGCTCTGTCCTGCTCTGCTGCCGCCTTCATCTTCCTGCAACCTATTTGAAATCTGCTTCTTAATGACCATATGACTCATAACAAAACAATTAATTAGGCCTAATTGACGGATATTTGTCCGTCTGTAGATTGTCCTCTTTAGTTAGTTTAGTTAATTCGTTTGATCAGGCCTACACGACAATATTTTCCCAAAATGCGACATTTATAATGTACGAGTAGTTTATTAAAATGCTCTAGCATTGCAGTCAAAAGCTACATTGTCACAATATTTACGATTATAAAAATCATGGACAAAAGTACAGAAACAACGTTAAATAAAAATAATATACAAAGCTTAGTGAAACACTAGAAAAAATATTATTTATCAAGTATGCCTTACAAGAGAAAAAGTTTAAATTTTTTGTTCGCACAGCATAATGTTCGATGTAAACATTTCATACAAAAACAGCAATGGCACCAGCTTCTAGTTGCAACTTTGTAAATATTTGTGGTATATTTTGTGTCAAAATTATTCAAATATGAATATCCTGAAATCAGTGGCACTACTTGACCAAATATCAAAGATGTTGCTAAACTGCTAGAAAAATAAACAAACACACATACATATAAAACAATCAAACCCATCGAGAGCCACAGCGGGGCCTGGGGAAACATTCACGAAGGGCCCCTCTGGGAAGAAAATTTTTGAATTTTTCTTTTAAAAATGGTGCATTTTGGTGTACTTTAAATTTTTGAGTGACGATGGGGACCCAGGGTAACTTACCCCCTTTCTCGACAGGCATAATAACAATTAATTAATACATTCATTAAAAAGGCAATGTTGGACAGTGGACTGCATCGTTCTTTGCATCGGGCATTCAGAAGTTTATTGACAGATAGGAAAAATGTTTGAGTGAAATCAGATGATATGTTGAAAAATAAAACACTAGTCTTTAAGATTTGAAGAGGGGGTATATACTTGTTAAGTATATTTATTTTTTCTCATTCCTATGGTGTTCGTCACTTGCAAGTTATGATAGATTACTGGTGGGGAATAATACACATATAAAATGTGTTCTATGAACAGATGACATCACAATAATCACATCATCATCAAAAAAATTTCTCTACATGTTCAATATGCAATTCTCTACAAAACATTTATTTAAGATTTTTGATATATGGAAAGCTGACAGAATGAAGCTGTTTTGTAACTTATTTATCAAACGACCATCATAATACCTAGCCAGCATACAAATACACATATGGCAAAACAGAAACTATCTATGTATTACTAGACTACTGCTAAGAGTCTTCATCGCTACTCCATGAGTCCTGGGTACCGCCACCAACCCTACGTGCAAACGTTCCAAGTCCCGACGATCCACCGGTGTGCGGACCAACATCTGTAGAATCTGCACCACCACCAGGACTCGATTTCCCAACGTCTAAAGAGGAATCTTGCGAAGGACTCCAGACTAGAATGGAGCGGTCGTTAGCACCACTGTAAAGACAGTGCGGTGAAGATTCACCGAGTGTGAGACAGTTCACTCGTCCGTAGTGGCCACGAAGTACTGACAACCTTTGTCCATCCTCAATATCAAAGGCTACAATGTCGCTGGAAATTGGAACAAAGGCGATCGCAAGTCCAGACTCCATGGAAGAGATGGAAATCCTGACAGTCATGCGGCTCAGGGTCGGTATCCGGCCGTAGTTGACCAGAGTATTGAGACCGGAAGATGTGTCCCAAAGCCGGAGACGATGATCAGTGCCAAGTGTCAGGAGTCGAAGACCATCAGGTAGAAAACGAACTGAAACCACGCGACCACCGTGTGCTGTGTTTACTACAGCAACAACAACAACCACAACTACAACTACAACAACCATCAACATTACTACTACTACTACGACTACTACCATGATCTGTGTCAAGTCATGAGACCTACAATCCATGCCAAGGGTCAGAAAACCAAGACAATTGGGGAGGAAACAAACTGAAATGACAACTACTGTGTGCTGTGTTTACTACAACAAGAAATTTGAGCTAATGCTCACGAGACGTGCGAAAACCTATAACAGTTTCGGTTCACGCTAAATTAATATACAAAAACCAAATTCTCTATCTGGATCGCATAACGATAGTAGTGTGGCACCACCTTGTGAATGATATAGACTTGTGTCGCAGCCCAAAATTGCCAAAAAATTCCATAGTACCCCCTATTTTGGCATTCAAGGTCATTCAAAGTCATTGAATTCGGCGCCAATCGAGAGCCAGTGTACGACTTCCTATTAGTGATTAATAGTAACCTGGGCCCTATCTCGCACCAGTACTGAGATACAGTGACTTATTGGCCAAAAATCGCAAATTTTGTCCACCCACCTCTCATTTAGTGCCCTCGTAAGGGTGACCCCCTTTAAATTTATGGAAAAGCTTTACGGTTCCTGAAACTAGTCTTCCAGGCACCCGACGGTGAAGATTTGGTGACCCTAGCTTGCACCGTTTTTGACTGATCCACCCGTGTGACAGACGGACGAACAGACAGACAGACGGACGAACAAACAGACGGACAAAATTGCGACGGCTAAGACGCGCTGAAAGCAGTAGCTGCTTTCACGCGTAAAAACAACTACTACTATAACTACAACAACTACAACTAATACCACAGTATTACTATCACTGTACGGGGCATTCTACAGCATATCTGTAACGGTTTGGCTCAAGTTTGCAATGCACATTTTGACTAGGGTCATAAACTCATAACCCAAAAATCTCTCATTCCATGGAAAGACCTGTATGACCCTGTCTATAGTGTCTAATACAATGCTACATGAGGTCACACAAATGGCATCTCGTTCATCCAATGGCTATAGCAGGGTGCAAGAGTGTGACAAACAGACAAGTGACACAGTTGCAACTACAATACTGATGCTTTCCGCATGTGGCAAAAACCTGGATCAGTCTGCCATCAGAAGTAACGTCTTCATCGAATCACTGTGTCGGCGAACATCTAAGACTAAACCCAAAACTTGTCTGCTTTCCACCTTTTCCATAGCTGATTGTCAAGTGACTGCAGCACCGTAAGTGTTTTAGCACTTCAAATCATACTGTACTGTATTGTATTATCAACCTGATTTAGGTCCAGCAGAGGTGTCACCATTGTGCTGGTCAAAAGTTCTGAGGCAGCCCTTGGCACTTCGTACGTCCCACAGCATCAGCTTCCCATCCGCTCTGCAGTCAACATAACATATACTCATAACAACATTCACACAACTATAACGTAATTACAATCTGTACAGAATTTGAAACCACACAAAATTAGCATACAGCATCTGGTGTACTTATCAAAATGAAAAGAAAACTAACTAAAACAGCAAAGACGTCAGACCAGTGTTGACATAACATTCAGCCATCCACCACACTGTGCAATCATAACATAACTCTGACTTCTGACCTTTTGAGCCGAAAATTGGCATATTGGTTACTTGGGGCCACGTGAGTGTCCTGTCAAATTGCATTTTATTTTTTAGCATGGTGCACGAGTGTCAGACAGACAAACAGATAGACGGACCATGTTATTTTAACCAGAGCTGTCAAAGTAACGCATTAATTAACGCATTAGTGCGTTAATAAATTAATGCGCGTTAAAAAAATTCACACACGTACGTAAATTTATGTTACTCTACTCTTGTGAAGCAAAATTTCATTATTCCGTTAAACTGCGGTTTTTTTGACAATCAAATGAAGTCAAGTAGCTAAGCTGTAGTTGCCGTTCCATCACAGCTGTAAATAAATTATTTATTCCGTCAACAGGCTAATAGATTTCTATGCTAGCTATATGACGTCAGATATTGTTGATTATACATTTAACAATGTGTTTCTAACTTTCTATATTCTATAGGCACCCCCCCAAATGTTGCGGAGCCCAGGGTAACTTAAGGCCTACCTCCCTACTCTCCCTCTCAACTGGTCTGGGTGCATTAACAACACGTTAATTAATGCATTAGAAAATTAACGCAGTGTGTTAATGCATATTAACGCTTCGACAGCTCAAATTTTAGCCAAAACACAATTACTGTGCAGTCACCTAAAAACGCTGCATCGCATCTTGCTTGTCCATTATTCTGTCTGCCTCGTAAAAGCTTTTTACTGGAAAAAATACTCCAGAAAATAAAAAATTAGTGTAAACATTCCCAGGGGCAACAATGAACAGCAAGCCAATTTTCAGTTCATAAGTTCAAACAAAATTCAGACTGATAGCCACACAGTAAGTGAGCATGATGTACTTTTCCATTATACAACAGTTCAGCTCACCCGCCAGTGGCTAGTACACAGGGTTCACGAGGCGACCAACGAACTGCCAGTACATTTTTCTCATGACCACCTCGCAGCATGTGGGTCGATGAGCCGGACCTCAGATCCAGCAGGTGAATGCGAGATTCACCGCATGCCACTGCCACCAGACAGTGCTGGGTGGCCACCGGAGACATGTGATGACAGAATATGAAACTACTCAGTTTGAAATCATTCACCGGCTGCAATAAACAACAACAACAACAACAACAACAGTATTAGTAGCAGTGGCAGTGCAGCAGCAACAAAAGGGAAGTTCTCAGTTTTATCCAGCATGTATAAGGATAAACCAAACCGCTTTAACTTAGTCTGTGTGCAGGGTTAACGTCCCACCTGACACAGTTAATGCTGTCTATTAGAGAACAGGAAACCATTTTAACTTGACTGAAATCAAAAAATTGTAACAAATGCCAGCATGTAGAAGAACAAAAAATTAAGCACTAGTAGCAGAGATTGAGGCACAGAGATGGAAAGAACTAAACAAAAAATTGAAAGCAAAACTAATCAAAAACTGAAACAAAAACAGAAAATGTCAGTTAACAAACAATCCAACAGCACTACAAAAAATCTGCGAAGTCAATCCAAACAGTATTAGATAGGAGTACCAAAGGAAAGCCTTAAAAGACACAAGTGGTAAACTGTCTAGGATAAAAGCAACTACACATAAAATTATGTTAATACCAACTAAATACAACTGATTATAGAGATCAGAAATAATTAAATTCTTATTGATAAACATGAATCTAGATTACACAAAAATAGCATATACATACATTGTACAAAGAGTGAAGAAAAATCACACAACATATTATAACAAAACATATCACTTCACCTCTGAAGTCAATCAACATACTGGCGATATACAAATTCGTTTTTTAATCTGTTTTAAAATCATCAACTTTGTATCCTAAACTTGTGTAGAACAACAAATATAATCTAACTCCCAGATTTTATCAGGTTTATCCAACAAGTGTGTACAAAAAGTGTACAACAACAAACAAAAACTCACTCACTCTGAGCAGATTTGTATCCCACACTTTAACCAGTTTGTCCGTTCCACTAGAAATAAACATTCCAGAATCCAACGGATACCACTGGGCAGTTTCCACTGATCCATGATGCCGAAAGTCACTGTCGAGGGTGACACGACAGACCACAGGGTAAGTGCATGACACAGTGTGACATGTCGGTGAAACAACATGCAGGTCATGGATTGCAATTACACCATTTGCCGCACCGGACAACAAGCTGGCAACACACACAAGAATATACGCACAATAATGTCACTGACATTATACTCGTTATAATATATCATTTATACTCGTCTGAGAAAACAATTATTGTGAAATTGCAAAGTTCTATGTTCACCAGAAATTTAGTGCACAGCATGGCATGACGTCCGTTATGTCCCTTGCATGTCCACAAAGATAATTTAGAGGATTTTAAATTCGCTCCTAGCAAGGTCAAGCATGCACAACTGCACACACAGAAGGCTGAGCTAAATGGTCCTTTTCCAGCCATTATAACAGTGATATGCTGCATGCTCCGTGTTTATTTTTGGTCGGTCACAACCAAAGTGTCAAACTTTATTGTTACTGACTGGTAGCAGACCATTAAAAGCCAAGTTGCATTAAAAAAACAATATTGGACAAATATGTGTAGAATGTAATACTAATAAATAATATGCTGATCAATTGCAATGAAAACATCATTTTGAATTAATTTCAATAAACATATGTTATGCTAGTCGAACATACTCCAAAGTGCCGCAGCGCTGACGACGTCACAAACGTAACACCATGTTCCATTCCCATTGAAAACAATGGTGAAACTGTCAGTTTTTTATAAAAAAAAATAATGCCAGATTTATACAAGCTGTGATGCACATCTAACACCAGAACTGACATCAATGCCAATCTGTTCACAACTAGAGGTGCATGATTAGAAAAATTATAATGATGTAGCGGAATACCATGGTTTTATTCGCAAAGCATTTTTACGCGCGATACCAGAATGCTTCACGCATCTTAGCCACGGCCTGGGTGTTCGTCTGTCTGTCCGTCCGTCCATCACACTGCTGTATTGTGTCAAAATGGTGCAAGCTAGGATCATCAAATCTTCACCATGGGCTGCCACAATGTCTCTAGTTTATCGTGACAAAATTTCGTGCCCCTAGGTGCCAGGGTTCCTCTCAAAAGAGGGCGTCAAAGAGGGGTACCCCCTAAAAGACGCTATTTTGAAGTTATTGGCTCGTATAGTGTGAAAACGGTTGCAGATGTGTACAGACATGCTACTTATCGTAACAAGCACTGGTGACAAGCTTATTAGATTTATCAACATTGATGACCTTGAACCTCCAGAAAAGGGGTTTTTAGTGAATTTTTCACAATTTTTGGATGCTGCGCACATTTCAACACTGAATTGCGACGAAATGGCTGGAGATAGACCAAGACAACCTGTGTATGAAATTTTTAGCATTCAACGTAGATTTTAACCGCCCAGTCCCGACCCCCTAAGTTCAAGAGGCCGGCGCAAGCGGACGTCAACCGTAAAGAATGGTTATTTTACTGCAATTATCTCGTGTAGTGTAAAAACGGTGGCAGATATGTACAGACATGCTGCTTATCAAGACAAGCAATAGTGACAAGCTTTTTATTGGTGTCAATGTTGATAACATTGAATGACCCTGAACTTCCAAAATAGGGGGTTTTAGTGAATTTTTTGCGACTTCCGGCTGTGACACAAATTTCAAAAGTGAGTGTGCCGAAATGGCTGGAGATCGATCTGGAAAACCTGCGTAACACATTTTAACATAAAATGTACATTTTTAAGAATCTAAGTTTCGATCTCTTAAATTCAAGCAGTCTTCCGTATGGAGGCCTCATATTTAAGTACTCTTTCAAAATGCATTAACATCTTATTGCTGTAGGTCTACACTGATTGCCAAAGTGGCAGGACTGCTGCTATCGTGCGTCACGTGAGCTTTGCTCAAATTACTTGTTCTGGTTCAATTTCATTAAGTTAGATGTGCATTAAGTTCTGTGTTTGCACAAATTACCGTGAACTTCTGCAGCTTCCGACCACATAAACTGCCAGGATGTTGTACAACAACGCTGACTGCACCAACTTATAATGTATAAAATAGACTAAACATTTATAAAACTAAGATAAAAAAACCTCACTAAATTGTTCAATTGTAAACAATACAACTGCAAAATGTCTCTTCCAGTTATGACATCACAGTCCAAGGATTGTTGAATGCAACGATATGCCAAAACATGAGAATTTTGCACTTTCAATTTTATTTTCTATGGTAAAAGGATATGTATATATATGTAACCAAAAAAATTAAATGTTGACAAATTAACATTTGATCAAGCCAATTAGTGTAAAATGGTGCGATTTGGCCTTTAAGTTCACCAAATTATGATGTAAGAGAAACTGTACTTTGCAATGCCATTTTCTGATTGTTGATAGCTTGTTCCGTTCCAGAAATAATCATGACGTAAGTCAAAAGTTTTCTGAAATCACACCAAATTTTGGACACTGCTTTGGCATGGCCCTCTAAAAATTTGTACTGGTACTCCAGTTTTTATCCACAAGTTCAAAAGTCTTGGCGAAATCAATCACTGGACAGCAAACATAAGCACAACATTGGAACACATCAGTAACATCACTGACAATGTAATCATAACTATATCAGTGTAAGCTGCTGCCTGGTTGAGGGTTAAGCCATCTTATGGCTCAGGAAAGGACTTTACATTTCTTTACATGCACAATTTAATACTGAGTAAATACAGATCGACTCACTATCGCTGTTCAACTGGGTCAATATCGAGAGTGTTGACAGTAGCCGAATGGACCGGTTCAACATCCTGGTACTTGCTGAGTTCCAGGCTTAGCAGACGACGAGCAGTCTCGCATCTTACTAGATATCTCGACGGCGAGATGCCGATCTCTCGCTGCTGCATCAGCTGTAGCATAACTACAACAGTCCACCTCACCTAACTAGTGATGCCACTCTACCGCGTAAAACAAAGCTCGTGGTGAGATGTGGATGTCGAATGTTACGATGTCGCATCAGCTGTAGCATTACAGCAACAACGCTGCAACCCTCACAGACACACGCACAATAACAATCATCATCATCATAAATAAGTTAGCATGGCCTAAATAATCCAGGCAAGTGTTGGCTGGAGAGCCACTCTCCAGTCCACCCACTGGAATGAGCTCCTGATAATTGTCTGCCCGAGGAAACTGTTCGTTCATCAACCCCTGAATCCTTCAGGGCTCGTATCTATTCATGAAATACCTCTACAGTCTGGTACTCCACCTTTACTGGTGAAAAGGCGTCGCGACCCTTCCGTGAGGAGTGAGGGACATGCCAACAGTCGTTGTGGCATAGTCACAGTTGGCTTAACACGTTATACACTTCATACTGTCAACTACCGACATGGTCTAGAGTCTTCAACAAGTTGAAGTTTGACCATCTACTGAAGAAGAAGAAGAAGAAGAAGAAGAAGAAGAAGAAGAAGATAAATTGGGGGAGCTCACTTGGGACAAATTGGGAGAATTATCCTCAAGAGATGTCATGAGAAGAATATCACCTCTGTAATCCAGTTAAAAATATAATCGAAGTAACGAAAATGATGACTGTTTTTTAATATTTTATCAAGAAAAGCAGTAACTTCACAAATGGATTTCTCGGTACCTGAGAAAAAAATGAAGCAAAACGAGAAACACACTTACTTTTAACAGACGCTGCTCAAAAAAAATCTCCAACTACGTCCGCTGTAACACGGTGATTACTATTACCTAAGAAAATATACAAAAATATTGCTTTATTCCACAAAACAATACAATAATATCTTATGCGGTCAGCACTCAGCAGTCAGCAGTCCAGTATATTTTTGTTTACATTAGGGTTGCCAACTAATATCTGACGATAACTACCATACGTGACTTATTTAACTGCCAAATAAGCCTACAAATGCCACGCTTTTGATACGCTGAAATGATTAAAATGAAAGGGTTCTTTTCGATTCGAACTAGTGATGATTCGATATCAAGATTTAAATTTCTATACGACGATACGATATTTTGAAAATATCGCGATATCGATATCGATATCGATATCGCAATATTTTCAAAATATGTAAATCTTGTACAAACGCAAGAACAAGACGTAAACGTACAGCAAGGCAGTTTGCTTTACGTACAGGGTGGTCCAAAAAACGGATACCCAGTTTTATTTTTTTGATAAATTTGGTAATTCAGCACCGATTTTAACCATTCTTTCACAGTTACAAGCAGAAATATATGGCGCGTAAACGTGAAGTTCTTCCACTCACCGCACTTTTATTGTGTGACGACATTACCTAGCAAAACAAACACTGTCAAAGCTACAGTGGTCTCGGAGAACAGGCAACACATAAAGATATCAATTTCGTATCATAAAATATAGTTAAGCTTACTTACCTATTCGCAGTAGTGCCTTGTGACGTCATTGTTACGTCATATTGTGTTTATTTACTTTGTTTACCAGTAATAATTTTTAGAATAAATCGTTTGATATGGGCAGAATAACAAAGGATGATCG
>Ga0056128_1003314_pt1 | contig 19721 bp, 9 predicted proteins | sample WorMetLIZISLAND2_FD_71113 | JGI IMG/M metagenome (GOLD analysis project Ga0056128, IMG submission 71113) | Marine gutless worms symbiont microbial communities from Max Planck institute for Marine Microbiology, Germany - Olavius geniculatus... ... | reverse complement strand
TCTTGAACTAGACTTAGTGTCTCTGGTGTAATCCATTTCTTAGTTATCATCTCTTTCTCTGGAATCGTCTCTTCTGCAGCTGCATGTAACAGTGCATAGACCTAACACGCGCATTAGTTGAAAACGAGGCACCAAACAATAAGAAATAAAAAAATTACAAAGTCGGCCAATGAAACGAAGTCTTTGCAAACGCGAGAAAAAAAATTTGTCATAAAATTGAAAAAATAATGCCACAGTTATAATAAATGTTTCTGAGCGTTTTATAACTTTTACACAAGCGTTTCTTATAGTATTTTATTTATGTAGCATTTTTTATTTGTAGTAAACTTTGAACTATTAGTGAAAAATTACGGTAATTCGAAGTAATAAGAAACAACAATTAAAGTGTTACCGACGAACAAATGACAAAATTTGTACATTGATTTACTAAACTATTTAAAACAGCAAAATTTAGTAAATACGACAAAAAACTGTCTGTGTCCAACAATAATAGATTTTGTAAACATGTTAGGTAAAAAATGAAGTTTTTTATTTTACGTTTACGAGTTTTTAAAAATTTTATGTGATAAATAAAACCCATTTTTAAAGTTTTTAACATTTTCCCCTTACGTGTATTACAACTACGAGGCAGAAAACCGAACAAAAGAAACAAACGTAAACGCGTGAAAAATATTTTATCGTGAAACGAGAAGAAGGTAAGAACGTCATCGGTTGATCCAACGTCGGCGTGTCTCCTCCCAGTCGGTGCCTCCTGCCTCCTCGTCGTCCGTCCGGATGTATGTCTCCGAGTCCGTCTCCGTGTATGCGTCCGTGTGCTCCTGATCCGTCTCCGTGTTGTATACAGTGTCCGCGGTGACGTCACTCGTCGTCAAGGCAACGTGCTTCTACACAAAGTAGAGCTGGCAACAATGAATATGTTTGGATATCTAACTTTACAAAGTTGATTACATTAATTGATCGTCGATTTCGATTAGGATGCGACAGCAACAAGAAAACCCAGATGTCGCTAGGTAAGACGCGCTACAGCCCATACCGTTCCTATTGCAGTAGGCCTACTGACCTTTAAAGGTCTATGGCCACGATCACCCACTTGTAAAATTTATGTAGACCTCAATTAGGCATTTAACCTTGTCTATATAATATGATGATATAAGCTTTATAAATGTATGAAATTTATGCCTAAATGTAACGAAAAAATGGCGTTACGTTACGTTATGCTAAAATTCCTAATCTAGGAAGTAGTCGGAAGTGACGTCACCCCATGTACCCAGTCAGTGTTTACCAATTAATTGTAATATTTTTAATGGCGAAAAAATACTGTGCGGCATGACAACTGCAGCAGTGCATAGGTAGACAATGTGATTTTCTAATGCTTATGTTTCTGTGCGTATTTTACGTTGACTATGGGTACACGCGGTGACGTCATCAGCCTGTCAACATGGCGTCTCGTTTTCTGCGTCATTTTCACGTAAGTCGTCGATTTCGAATGTAGGCCTAAGTTTCTTCATGTTGACAAAACGCTGGGTGCCGATATTACTGTCAAAATTCTCAGAAAATTGTGCTGTATTAGACAAATGGTAAGTTAATTTTGGTGTCCATGGACTTTTAACGTCATCCAAGGTCGATTATTTTTATATCATCTGAAGGGGCGTATGCGATTTCCTATTAGTGATCAATAGCAACCTTGGCCCTATCTCTTACCGTTTAGCCAGAATACATGCGTGACCCACGGACAGACAAACAGGACAACTCGTACCGCGTTATACAGCATAAAGCCGTAGCGCGTCAAAAATGCATTTTATTTTATTTTATTTTATTTTATTTTATTTTATTTTATTTAGCATGTTTCCCCATTATTGAGCTATAAGCTCTCGCCGATGCAACGAGACATAATTATTAAGTGTTTTAACTTAGTTTTGAAAACAGACTAGCAAAAAACAGCTGTCGCTAGGGAAGGCCGACCGTACCACCTATGTCTGAAGGCCATCGTCCGATTTCCGGTTGCGGAGAGAATCTGAAAGCAATTTCCCCGATATTGACCGGTTTTGCAAAATTCTACAACTGACAAACTCGGCAGACAATTTTTCAACAGAAAATTTTGACTCACGGTATATGTTCAGCAAAATATAATAGAAATTATTATTTAATATTTACATGGGAGGCGTGGTTAGAGAGCAGCTGGTCACGTGATGCGCCTGGTGACCAATCACGACTTGGCGATGCCGCTGATCGAAACAGACTGTACAGAAACATAAGTATACCGGTAAAATAATATATGTAATAAATAAATTATATGATGGAAGAGTAGCCCAATGCAAGCGTAATGAAAAGCTCTGTCAGTATAACAGGAAATCAAGGTTTAGAATTATTATGTATAAATACGGCTGACGAAAATATTAGTTGACTAAAAAAATTAGTGGATTTATGAAATTGCTTGTTTGCTTAAATGAATATGTGCAATGTATATGTTGATAATTTTTAAAAAATATAAATACATTTTGGTATATCAAGCCATTTATAATAATAAACATAACAGGAGCCAGAAACGAAAACAATGTAATGTAGTAAATTAAGTTACGAAAGTTGAAATATGATATTATGATCCAGATTTATAAGCAAAAGCCTCTGCCCACTATATCGATACGATTATAATAACGACGGCAAAAAGTGGCTTGAATTAAAATCTCAATTCATTCACATTAAACAGAATCTTCCCTTAACTCGATGAAATTTTGAGCTTATTAAATACAGAAATAATATGAAAATATGCGCCATTTATTGCACAGAAACTAACCGGTGTTGCCGCAGTTCAGCGAGAAACTCATCTCCTCGGGTTACATTCGCCGCTATATCTCCTAAAACATCATATATTTCATTTTATTTGCATTATTTAAAAAACAATTCCAATGTTACGTGCTGACATGATATGGGGGCGTCCGTCCAACCGCCAAGCATCTCAGGCGTTAAGGCCTTGATAGCGAGTTAGGCCATCAATCATACAAACCATGATTGTGCATGGCAAGCGAACATTTCGTGAGTTTTTATTGCCAGTTCTTTGACATTAAAACTAAGAGAACAGTACACAGATTGTTTTGGTTCTGAGAAACAATCCCGTTAATTCTAGTATTTCTGTACTTTTTTGTTTTCAAATCAAGAGCCGGTACAGAACGGACAGACAGACAGACGAACGGACAGAATGCATAATGCTGCCCATTAAACAGCCGCATACAAAACTTTTACTACACCCATTATAGCCCAGTGTTGTATCAAAAAACTAAGAAGTTTTAGGTAAATAATGTGACTGTTATTGTTAACCGGGAGTCGAACCCACGACCTCACGATCGCAAGTCCAACGTCGTAACCGTTACACCTAAACCGTTACAACCGTTACGCCACTTACCGGCTATATCGGATCGCTTGACTGGCAAGCCTGCGTCTTCGCTACTTCCAATCACACCACCTAAACACCAACATGCGATGCGTTCAGCATTAGGCGCTGTGTGCGCCAAGACAGGTAAAAGTCGGCGTAATGGAATTTGGGCTTATGCTGCCGTATTACTATTTTGGTGAACATTGTGTGATTGTTTTTATCAGCTGCAGTCTTAGTCGTTCTCATTTTATCGAAAAACAGCAACCAAAAGACCAGAAACACAGCTACTATAAGGCTAGACGATTTGTGATGCTATCAAATTTTTCGATGAATAAAGTTGATTATTAAACCAAAATCATTTGAATTAACGTCGCGATTATAGTCTAATTACACAGGCCTGACATTTTACGAAATATGCTTACTGGGATTGAACAATACGATTCCAGTCAGTGAAAAATAACTTATGGCTAAGTTTATTTAAGTCTTTCATGCTCGTTAGTACCACGTTTTGGCACCGAATGAAAATGCACTCAAGAAAAAAAATGTCAGCAGATATCGTTCCAGTTGTCGTTATCGTTATCGTTCCTGGTACACTGACCGAGTTCGGCGGCGTGCTCGTGGTGCAGTTCCTTGACCAGTGACGTCACGGCGCCGGTGATGTAGTCCGTCGCTTCCAGCAAGTCACGTGACACCAGGCCATGCGACAGGCACGCAGGAGACATGAGCCCAGCTCCGGTCACCGCTGACGGACGAGGGTGGGACCCTGAGCCGAGGCAGAGGCCCGGCGCACCGACCCCGGAGCCGATGGCGGCGAAAGCCTGTCTCACGTCGGAGGAGATGGCTGCCAGTTGGGCTGGACCACTAACACCACTACCATTTCCACTGCCACCTGTGACCAGGTCGAGCGCCGGAGACCGAGATCTCGAGCTTGGAGTATTCGATCGGCTCTATAAACACATCCAGCGACAACATCGTTAAAGGTGATCGACAGAGAAAGCAACAAAATGGACCAACGGTGGATCAGGAAAGCGATACACATCAGAAAAGAACAAGACAAATCGATGAACCGAGTCGAGGAAACCAACTTCTACGCATCTATGACTACTTAGGCCTACTGTCGGCCGCAGCAACACTGGTCAACAATCTACATCAAAATAGCGGTGTGCAGTCATGAATTTGGATAACTTATCGTTAAAGTCCGGTTTCTGTCCAACGCAATGCACGCTATGTATACGCAACGTATGCAACGAAACGGATGCAACAGACGCAACGCAACGCTACGATAGAAATTTGCACCTGAAAACTGACAGACAAGCTGTCCGTTTAATAATCTAACAGGTAAACTAAAAGAAACCAAAATGTTTCAAATGAAACTGAAATGAGAAAAACTGAAACAAAAGTACAGTTATACTGTGAAACGTAAGAATGAAAAAACTGCTGGTACAGGAGAAATAGAACCGCTTGAGAAAAAAAAAACTAAAAAGAAAAAAAGTACCCGGTAATAATAACTAAAACTAAAAAACTGAAAGCCCAGCTGCTGTTATAGAATAGCCAACTCTACTGGTTGTCAGTGATTTTCAAGGTCATCCAAGGTCAGTAATTTTCATGTCATTTAAAAACCAATATGCAACTTTCTATTAGTGATCAGTTGTAGCAACCTGGCCCTATCTCGCACCGTTTAGCCACAATACATCCGTTACAAACGACGACGGACGACAACCGTACCATAAGCTGGACGTTACTTAAGTACGGTCGGCTAAAAGTAAAACAAGAAAAAAACGTAAACAAGTCCAGACATCCGTGAAATCTGAGCCAAACACCGCATTGTGTTTAGGCCGTTACGTCGCTAGCGCCAGGTGTGTTCGTTGCGTTCGCTGCGTACTTCTCTTGCGTTGCAAGTTGCGTGAAAAGGCTACGCAAAGGCTTTGCGTTATGCGCGTTCTATTGGATGGAAACTAGGACCCACTGTAAAAGATTAATATACGTAGTTGTTCACGGAAAGCCATTTAAGAGCTGCTACGGAGCATGTAAATGTGCTTACAGAGCGACGTAATTGAACTGAACTGAACTGAACTGATACGGTCTAGTTTTTGACGATAATGACCAACAGGCAAGCACAGAAAACCCACTGATCATTGGTTGACGCGTACGTGCGCGTAGTCATGTAGGCCACCGACGCCGTTAGACGGGGCCTACTGTAATGCATTACTCCTTGCCCATTGGTCAGTTCGTCAAAAACTACACCTTGTCGATTCAGTTTAGTTCAGTTCAGTTACGTCGCTCTGTAATCGTTTTAAGATCACTCAGTGTTACCTACCACTAGATGATGAAAGCGCCCCGCCTTAACCCAAACCAAGCAGGCTAGTGTGTCATCCCATATGGCAGATGACGCTCCGTAGCTCTGAGACGGGGTTTTCTATAAAGAGCTACGGTATATCATTCAGCCATTTAACCATATGCAACACTTGCCTTGAGAACGCTCATGAGTGTATCTAGCTGGGACATCAGATGACGTCGACTGGACTGTAGCGACACCATACGACACTGGAGCGCGTCACGCCGTCGCCTTAGCAACCGCAGCTCGTCGACCAGCTGCATGCCGGGATACTGCTGCTGCTGGGATGGGTTGAGGACCAGCTGCTGTGCGGACTGGGAGGAACTGGGTACCGGCTGAGAATCGGTGGTCGAGCTGCAAGGACTGGCGCAGGATGATGATACTTGGTGTTGAACCCTCAGCCAGTGTATCTCACGCAGGATCGCCCTACAGCGATAATCACTATCGTCATCATAATCAGCAGCAACATCGTACTTTAAAGTCAGTAGCACGTACGTGACAGAAAGACAGACAGACGGTCCAACAGACGAACAAACAAGACCCGTATGGGTTGGGGGCTTAGCGTAACGGTAACGCGTTTCATCCAATCAACAAAGTTACTTTACGCCGGGCCGGGTTAGTACTTTGATGGGTGACTGCCTGCGGGCAGGTAAACCATCTCGGTATGTAACCAGGCGCCAAGGTCAACTCAGCCTTTCATCCCTTCGGGGTAGGTATATCGAATACTGGCCTATCTGGCTGAGGTTAAGGTGGTGCGAGTTCACCTGTGTCGGGTAGCAGCAAATAACACTGTGTGATCTCATACGGTGGGTGACGCTCCGTAGCTCTGAGATGGGCTTCCCATTAAAAGCTATATCACCGCCTTCAGCCTATAACCTTTATGCACTAGAACGACGGCGTGCGTCAGTTTATCCGAGTCTGTGCTCAACGCTGCAGCGCGTTTGGTGGCCAAAAGTCGGAATTGCAACAGCATCACACCAACTCTTCGCGATGATCTACACTAGTTGGTCGTAATTACGACCTACTCACGGTTTTTAAGAATTTTTTTCTTTAGTTTAGCTTTTTTCTGAGTTTTAATTTTTATCATTTTTTTTATTTCTGTCCTTTTCAGTTTTTTTTATTTATTTTAGTTTTCTTTATTTCAGTCATTTTTCAGATTTTTAAAGTTTTACACTTAACGATATTTGTATTTTTATTATCTGTCTTTTCATTTTTTAAAAATATTTCAGCTCCTTTTAGTTTGTGTGGTAGATTAAACTGACACTTTGTCTGTCGATTTTTAAGTGCAAATTTTCTATTGTATTGTATTGTATTGTATACTGTAATTACGCGCGAAGTCTTGCCAGTTGCGAATGCGAACGTCTATTAAGGCTGGCATTATGATTTCGGTTTAGTAACCATCACTCATTTTATCACCAAATTCTACGCACTGGAATGGAAAAATGGGTCAGTTATAGGGTGTTTACACGATCCAGCAAATGTCCAGCAAACTTCCAGCAAACTTCCAGCAAACTTCCAGCAGACGTCCAGCATTACATTTGCTGGAAGTTTGCTGGACGTTTGCTGGATCGTGTAAACACCCCATTAAGTTGAGGTTCAAAGGTCATGGATAAAATCAAGGGCAGAGCAGCGCATGTACAGTCAGTTTGACAGCCACATATTATGTCGGCACCTGGCCGACATTATTTTTCAGTTTTCAGCAATATCAGCAATAAATAGACGAAGCTGGTACCAAGTTCCCTGTATTTACCTGTTCTTGGCCTCTAGGTCGGCTACAAGTTGCCTTCGGTCGTCAACCGATAACAGGTGCACTTTGTCGTTTGACCAACAGCCTACGTCCGCTGATTGCTATACAAGTACAACTTTATATTCACATTTCGTTCACTATGTAAAAGTTCGCTAGACTCAAATGGTCCAAAGCGATTTTATGAATAAATTGTAAAAAATAAACTTACTTAGAAACAAATTTGTCAACAAAGATCATCATTAGCCCAAGCTTATTTAACCCCCGTTTAGTTACTGATCGAGTTAACGATTAAGAAATTGCTGATTTCTGAAAAATTCGCTACTATGATACAACTGTTGTTAACAACATTTAATTTTAAAACTTAAGAAATATGATGTGTGCGCTAAGTATTTTTGAACTTTGCCCTTATAGCCATAATTATAGCAATACAGGATGGGCCAAAACTGACATCTTTTTGGTATTTAAGTTTTTTTGTTCGATGAATGCAATTGCGATTTCTGTCTACTTGCGTAACATTTTCACCAAATGACGTTGTTCTTTGTCTGCCGATATAAACAAGTTAATACGTTTTATGCGGATAAATTGTAATTTCATCACGATAGTTGGATTGGATAACGATGAACGCTGTTTGTTTCACAATCTGCCGCAAAAAAATTATGAAATTGTTTTCAAATAAAATGACCACATTTGAACTGTGAACAGTTAATAGCAAACGTAGCTCGTATTGTTCAAACATTAACAAATATCTACAGCAGCACAGCACAGCGTTTCACAACGATGCAGCGTCTATAATGATGCTGATGATGCGTCGCCATGGTGACGACGTCTGTATGACGTCACAGCCAATCGCAGTCCAAACTGATAATCCCTATTTCGAAAAATAGATACCTGCGCTTGCGGACCGTTAGCCGAGCTGAGCGTCTCGACGTATCGTGCTATGAGCCGATGCTCGTCGTCCGCACGTCGTTGACAATTATTCATCGCCACTCTGCGTGGGAAAACAATTCAACCACTTAATTCGTTATTCTTCATAGAGAGCGCAGGATGTTAATTGGCATAGCAACAAGAGAACGAAAGAGCCTGCAAACGTTAAGTGACATCACCATGTGCAAAGCAGAAGTAAGATTGTCATAAATAAACAATCGTTCAACCACTTAAGCCGTCAAGCGCTTTCGTACGCACGTCATGCCGTAAATACCGCATAAACTTCGTCGGGAAACATTCCCAGCAAAACGAAGGCCTAAAACAGTCGGATTTACTGAAACAGAAATGTTGACCAAATAATGTTTCGCTGACTATACAATAATTACGCCGGCTCATGCCGACATTGTACGGCCGTCCGACTAGAACTGTTTGGCTCTAACAATAACTCTAGCCCTTCGACTTTCGAGCTGAAAATTTGCATAACCGTAACTTCTGCTTTGAGAAACGCTCACACCAAGCTTTGTTTTCAGTTTTTTTCATACGTCTTTCCGTTTTTAGAGTTAAGAGTCCATATAAGACAGAGAGAGACGAACAGACTTGAAATACTCGTAATGCGGACTATTGAGACGGCCATGCAACACAATATTCGTATTAAATTTGTTTGAGTATGTGCTATATAAATTCACTTACTTATTTCCTTATTTACTTACTAAATTTGACGGTTTCGGTCTAAGTCTTGTTGAAGATCTCTCTGTGAACGAAGTTTATGACGCGGTTTTTTGGTTCATCGTGTAGGCTAGTTCTGTTTACGACGAACACTGCACATAAAATCGTTGTTATTGGTTTTCGGGGAACAATCGCGAAACTATAAAGCTACATTTTACGTCACCTTAGCCGTTTCTATTACAAGCTGTTGGTCGCGAAGCCATGAAACGTAATCAGTAGCTACATCGTTAAGGTAAATTTCAATGCTGGGCAAAAATCGAATTATTTTTCGATTCAAAATCGCGATATTAGTGCGTTGCCAATGTGCACAATTTTGGGATTAGATTTGTTTCGAAATTGCGCGATTTTTTAATTCTCAAAGTGCAAAATTCGACGTAAAATCGCTCACGTTTAGCGAGTAACTTTAACTCAGTATAAACTGTTGTACAACTATTGTTTTTTATATAAAAAACGTGGACAGTCTAATGCTAGCTGATCTAGCTGGGAGTAGCCTACGAAATCAGAAAAATGTCCACAGATTGTAATCACTTCGTGTTTTATGATGGATATTTTTGCCGCAATTTTTGTACCGCTAATCCCACTTAGCAACAAAACTGTAATAATGTGCCTGCACGTAGTCAAAATTAAAAATATGCTTTACTGAGATTTCGGGCAAAAAGCCTGAGATTCGAGGGCAAAGTTTGGAGACCTTGGGATATAGGACTCGGGCCTAAAAATCGCAGTCTATATCTCCAAAAATTCTAGATCATTTTGCACACATGGGCTTTTATCTAAGATTTGCCCAGCACTACACTGGATTGTCCCGTACGTGATCTCTCGCTGTCGTGAATATTAAACACAACGGGCTATAACGGCAGGACCGGATAGCTCCAGGACTTCTGTCGATGGCTTTTACGCTGATACGTTATGTTGCATCAACGCCTGTGCACTGCGCAGCCATGCGTCTCCGGGGCCCAATGACCCCATTTGTAACGTTGTCGGGTGAACGACCAGACATGGGCACAGGGGAACGAGGTAACTGGTCCCCATAAGTTTTGGTCTGTCGGAAAATTTTCGTCCAAAATACACATTCTAAAGCAAAAATTTAAAATTCCCCATTTTGGAAAATTTGGGGGCACAATCGGCTTAGGCCCAAAGAGGGACACGCACTGACATACTTAGCAGCATACTCACTAGTCCTAAGCACTCATTAAGCTGCACATTACTCATTTTCCATCCCGCTACTTAGGGTAAAACGCCGAGACAACGTTAAGGCTAAGAACGCAATTATGGCTACTTGCGCAAGTACGCTTGCAAATGGCACATGGTCAGAATCAGGACCGTCTATCCCTCCTAAAGCCCTTGGAGCAAGTTTTCCCCTAACTTAAGGTGATACGCCGCAGTTGTCGAGAACGAAGCGCCGTAGGCATCGCGGCGGTAGGGAACGGGGAGGGGCCCCCTTCTCCCTAGCCAACTTGGGGGTTCGGGGAAGCGTCGAAAAACGAATATGTTGCATTCTAAGCATCACAGAATACTTCTGCTTGCAAGATATCGTAAATCGCGCCAACAGCGTCATACAGAAATACAGAATTATAATATTGAACTCCCTCCAATTTACCAAAAAAACTTTCTCCCTTTTTTTCTTGGAGCCTTTGTTCCAAGGTTTATAATGGTGTTGACGCCCCTGGTCAGAATCTAACGCTGGGCTTTCTTGTTTCTATAGTTTCAGGTTTCGGTTTCGGAAACTGCACAGCGCACACGAACGAGAAATGAAGTTTACCTACGTGCAGCGACCGGTCATCGAAGACGCAGTGTGAGGAGTGCTGATGTCAAGGGTACACGAGACACGACTTGTCGCTATGGATGTTGATGCCGCTAGTGGAACGTGCGCCTGATGCGCAGATTGGACCGCCACTGGTGTCTGCCAACACATACTGCACAGTTTAAAAATTTTTGGAGTCCGGACTCCAAATCGCGGAATCGGGAAAAATCTTTAAAGTCATCGAGTTGTACTTTTCGTGTTTCGAGTAGCAGTACTCGATCTTTGATGCATCTTCCGAGTACCGCAACTTGACTTATGAAAAGTCGAGTCGCATCTTGACTTTTAACAAAAAAAGCCCTGCTAACGCAAAAGGGAACGCGCAACAGCGGTGCATGTTTGAACTTTGAAAGCACAGTAAAACAAAATCAGTCGCTAGAGAGCGCCAGACGACCGGCGGCAAACTATAGTGTTTTACTTGTACTCACCAGAGGGCGCCACCTGTCTCGCTTAGCCAACGCCGTATCGGCTAAAAATCGCAGATTTTTCCCACCCCTCTCATTTAGCGCCCTCGTTCGGGGTGATCCCCTTAGAATTTATGGAAAGGCATTACTGATCCTGAAACTAGAGTCTTCCTGGCAGCCGACGGTGAAAATTTGGTGATCCTAGCTTGCACCGTTTTTGACTGATCCACCCGTGTGACGGACGGACAGACAGACAGACAGACAGAACTGCGATGGCTAAGACGCGCTACAGCAGTACCTGCTGTTGCGAGTAAAAAGTCGAGTCTCAGTTTTCGATTATAAGAGTCATGGTTTGGTTTGGGTTAACTTTAAGATTAGAGTTAGTGCTCGTGTATATTCTATAGAGTCAGGGTTAGGTTTCGAGTTATGATTTCGAGTTACAATGAAAGTTAAAAGTAAAAATTCTAAACTCGATGTAGTTTGAAACTCATCGGGGAACGGAAGTGCAAAGACCGGTATAAGGTCGCGTTTCCAGAAGCTGATGATATTAACCTACTGAAATGTATACTTTTCTTTCAGTAATCAGCTGACTCAGGTTTATGACAATTGCTTCTTAACGAAAACATGCCAAAAGTTAAACGTACAAGTTCTTCCGCTTTGGACTTTGGCCCTGTTTCGTGCACATTTAGCTATAAATGTGAACTGTATCAACTTTGACGCGTGCTATTGCAGATGTTTAAATGTACAACTATTCGAGCACACTTTGACCCCATTTGGGGGTTTAAAGTGTGCGGATTCCCGCTAACCACTGGAAAGCTCTTGGTGGAGGGCGGTTGTACCAATTGCCTCCTCCCGGTTACCGTCGCCAATGCACGATTATACTGGTTTAATTTGCCAGCTTCCTAACGACTGGACGTTTATAGCCCAATTGCTATAATCATCTATAGAGAGATGGACAACGCAATCAGTATATGCCTACAGCTGTAGCCCAGTATGCTCCTATCCCTAGGCCTATATACGAAGTCAGATTTGAGCCAACAAAAACTTTAATTCGATTTGATGTAGACTTGCCGTATAAGGCAAGCACGGGTAGGCCCTAAGTGAGTAAGTAAGATTAAACGTACCGCTCAAGTCTCGAAACATTATTTTACGGACGGTTATTAGGTATAGCGCGTTAACTGTAAATAACCCACAACGGGCTCGGCGCAGAACGAATAGTAAAACGTTCATTTCGTTGTACAACATTTAATAGCCGTACAACAAATCCTCAAAAATCAAAGCATTTGGGGCTTGATTGACCTTAACTGTTTTCCATTATTTTATGACCAACTTCGTCTTCATATCTCTCACAACAGTGTCTAGAGTATTATAGCCACTCATAATCGCACTATAGTCAAGCGTGATGATTGAAACGCGTCTCGCGTCTGTTTATCACATGCACGGCTCAGACAGAACACGCCGTCGATCACGGTCATGAAATAAGTACGTTTCAACATGGTCCACAGTGTACTATGTCTCGCTACACTCGCATATACAGTGAAGACTCCGATGAAACTTAGAACCCAACGCAAGCAACAAACGCAAAATATACGCAATAAGCGCAACGGACGCAGATGACGTAAGCGATGCGACGCAAAGGCAAAAAGCGGTCATGCAGGGGCATCATTTAGGAGGGGGCTGGAGGGGTCTACAGACCCCCAAGGATCTGAAATTTTAACTGTTCCCCTGTAAATCGTACCTTTGAAACAGTGTTACTGCTGCAAAGACACTACGTTACGCAGACTGAGACCCCCAAGGATTACTGAGACTCCCAATAATTTACTGAAATGACGTCACTGAAAGCGGTGCTTATAATTCCAGCGTTGCGTAATGCGTACAATCGCTTGTAGCCGGTAGGCAACGTGGCTCGCGACTGCTAGACAACAACCGAGCTACGAACAGACAGACACCATCGAACAAGAACGAGTCGGACACATACACGCATTTCGACATTAAGGGTCACTTATAGCAGTTGCGAACCATTGACAGCGTCGGTAAAAACGCGCACAAAGCGAAGAAACTAAACTGAATCGAACGGTTTAGTTTTTGACGAACTGCAGAGTGGGCCCATTTGTCATCGGCTGACGTGTACGAGCGCGTAGTCACGCAGTCACCGACGCTGTTAGACGGTGCCTACTGTAATGCATTACTGTATGCCCATTAATCACTTCGTTAAAAGGTAAACCGTGTCAGCTCAGTTCAGCTACGCCATTCTGCACGGGCGTTAGTGCGTTAATTACGTACCGTTAGCAGGCCCTATACATAGCTTGCTGTAATCACTGACGACCAACGTCCGTCCGCGGTGGCTTCTAGTTAGCGTGATTCGACGATTGACCGCAGCGTGTCGCCACCGCAGTACGGCGTTCATCACTCAACGAACAAGCAGCCAGCCCTGTAGCACTGATATCGGCTGGACGTACTACGATGGGCCTACGTACGGTACGGGTACGGCCCATACGGGTACGGAGACAGAGTACGACCCCGCACAGATCGCCGACTGCGCGGCGCGGATCTGCTCGCCCGAAGACTCGCGATCCGCAGTGCTTAATTTGTGCGCATAAAAATTTGTAAAAAGATCAAAGGTTAAAGGTCGTGTATAGCTCTTTATAGGAAACCTATCTCAGAGCTAAGGAGTGTTACCTGCCGTATGGCATCACGCAATGTTACGTGCCACTTGACAGGAATAAATGCGCCCCGCCTTAACTCCAGCCAGATAGGCCGGTAGGCCTACTCGATTTACCTACCTAGGAGGGATGGAAGGCTAAATTGGGCGGTTGGTTACATCCCGAGATGGTTTACCTGCCAGCAGGCAGTCACCCATCCGAGTCGGCCGGCGTAAAGCAACTTCGTTGATCGGATTGAAGTGCAGAGATCGAGAGTGGGGTCGACGAGAAAAGAAAGCAATCTTTTTCTTCACTTTCTGCAGTCGAATAGAGTTCTGGGGGCAGTGGCGTAGCCAGAAATTTCAATTGGAGGGACTCGTCTCCTTTTTCCTCCTTTTCCCTTTCACCTTTCGTCCCTCCCATCCCTTTCCTTCCCATTTTACTCTTTCCTCTCTTTTCTCCTGTCCTCATTTCTTTCTCTCCCTTCCCTTCCCTTAGAAGTAAAACCCCTTAAAATCCAGCTAGAGGGTCTGGGGGAGCGCTGAGCTTCCCAGCGGGGTCCCACAACCGAAATCAAATTCGGTGCATTTTAGCTTTAAAAGATAAGATCTGGTGGCAACAATGTAATTATTCTCCCCAAAATAAACTGACCAAATTGGCTAATTTCGTGAAGTTTAAACGTATGTTTATGTTTTGTCTGGAGGATTTGGGGCCTGGGCCCCCTGTCCTCCCTTATCTACACCACTGTTTGGGGGCGTAATAACTCATAAGCTCCCATAGCGTGGTAAAGTCCCGGCCGAAAACAACTTTCGGTACATTTCGGGCTTGCGAAACGCATTTGGCAGAAAATCGTACCCGGACTATATCGTTATCTAAGTAGGCCTAGCTTAGGGACTACGGGGTAAAGGCTTAATGTGGCTTATTGGGGCGGTGGTATGTCTGCTTGCTGCAAACCGCGGGTCCAGTTGTTCGATGACGCGGGCAATGGATGGCCGCATAGTGCGCTGTGGTAACGTTAGTTCATGCCAATCAGTTGCTACGTCCGAGATTGTAAAAGCGCTTATGGCCATGAGTCCGTCTCACGTAAGGAGCGCTACAGCAGCTACCAGATTTTATTTTTTAGCTTTAACTTATACAATTAAGCTTGAAGTAGCTCTACGCTGCTATGCAATTCCAATTGGTTGATCAATCGCAGATCGGCGGCGGACGGAATATTCGACAATCCGCGGATCGGATCGGAGCGTAGCGTAGTACGTACGGCAAACGGGCGACGACCGGACGACGACGGCGACCGGGGCGCGGAAAGGGACGGAAGCGAGTTGGGAGAGAGGGGTGGGGATGCTGTTCCTGTTGCGGTTGCTGCAAATGGCACTGTTCTGAACGGAAGTGGACTGAATACGCTCCGGACGTACGACAGGCCTTGGCTACCGCTGGTCGTTGTTGCGAGGATTATAGGCCTAGTACGACATTACAGTTTTTCAGCTCTCTTTTAACCCTCTAGTTATCCATCTCCGAACGAATTCTCTGACTCTCTGACTTTGGCCGTTTTTTCTTGTTTTTCTCCATTTTTTCTCTTGCTGCATTTTGTATAGTACTCTCCTCTCAGACTGCTAACGTTGTGGCGATAAAATACATTTTAGAGGTTTTTAAAAATATATATAAATATATTCAAGCTTTACTTATTTACTTACTTATTTACTTACTTTACTTATTTACTTTAATTTTTGGTAGATTCTTTGTACAACGTGCTTTACATTGACTTGTACCACAAATTTACAAGAAATGGAAGAAGTGGAATTTGTGCTTATGAGACAACTTTTAACCCTTTACTATTCCGGCTCTTAACTAATTCCCACTCTCTAAGCATGTAGGAGAGTTCAGAAAGTTTTTGGCGGTCGATATATTAGCCAAAAACAGACAATTATATGTTGACGAAAATCCGCATGGCGATTTAAGTCCATGGCATATTAAGAGTTAAATTTTTACGATTTTTAAAATGTTTTTCCTTGAAATTTACGAATTTTTGCGAATTTGATAAAGCCACAGAATTTAGTTTTGCAGAAATTAATTTAACAACAAAAAATTTTTAAACGTTCGTCTTAAATTTTAACGAATTATACATGCAAAATGATAAGTTACGAATTCTCAATCTGTGGTGGAGGGTTTCCAAATCCGCGGATCACAGTCCGATATTTCTCATCCCAAAAATTTTAAAGGATTCTTTAAAAGGGCTTACTAATTTACCATATTGACAGTCCTGTCTTGCCGGAAATGTACGCGCTTTAACAATCGAGTGCTCTTTGGTTTTACACGTAACTAATACCCCGCTTACACGATCGAGCAAACATCGAGCTGACTCGTCCGGCTAACACACAGCCAGCTCGTCGAGCCAGCTTGATCGTGTAAACGGGGTATTTAACGTACGTTCGAGCACTGAAGAGCCTCTGACCTTTGACCCTCGTTAGAAATATACGACATAGGCCTGTACGTAGACAGCCATATGATGTCGTGCTGACCGTCCCTGGAGTGTGCTGAGGAAGAGAGGCGTTGGCGGTTAAAAAGGTCGCGGTGGGGGCAGAATCATCAGAATTTCCCGATGAACATTTGCTAAATTTCGGTCCCACAAAAGAAAATAGGAAATTGGCCTACGGGTGCTTTGTATTTCAACTGTGCAACAAATTCCGCCAAAATGGAAGCATTTCAACTTTTTTCAAGCACACAAATTTTGAAGCCCTAGTACTGAAAATAAAATCCGACAGGAAGAAAACTATTCGACAGGCCAAAATTTGGCTGCCATGCTATAGAACAGCATGCAGAAGAGGTAAATATTGTCCATGTTGGAGTTATAGGCATGAGATTCGAATGATCAATCGATCATTTGTCGCTATAATATCAGTCGTCTGTCACCGTCGTGTACAGTACTTACACTACCTGCTGTCCTCCGTAATCACAGCCCACTCCTGTGCATTACGATTAACTGCCATGGTCTAGTGAGGAGCCAGCGTCCCGTTTTGCAATATTCGAATCGATACGTTACATACGTTACAACCGATATTCCATTGGTTAGTCCATGACGCATCTGCAGGACTTCGTCAAGACAAATAAGTAACACGAGTTAGAAAACAAATTTTATAAAATGAAACAGAACGCATTTTCGTGAAAAAAGTTTGTATAGCTTACACGATCCTGTTTTGCTTGATGATGTACTGACTAATTCGATTCGAAAAAAACTGTCTATTGACCTACTGAAGCAATGGACCTGGTCGGTACATCAACAAAAACTTTTAATAATCAAAGCCAAACTTAGGCCTACTATTCAGCGCAGCGCTTATAGGCGTGTTTCTATTTTTTGGCAAAACGTTGTTTTTTGCCGGCGACGTGCCGAATAGGGCCTAACTTATTCGGACCCGTGCACAAAATTCTTATTCCATGCTCGCACTCGTATACGTATGCTGTCTACGTCTACCATACTGTCTGCACTGGTATAACGGGTTGATGAAACGAATAAAGTAGTGGCGTAACTACTGATCCTGCAGACCCCGCAAGGCGGAGGAGGGGGCGAATCTAGGGGGCCTAAAATTGTGGTCCTTATTTTTTTCGCACAGCAAAAACACGAAATGTTTCTGGGGCGCCAAGATGCTCAAAAACACAGCGCTCCCCCAAACCTCTTAGCTGCATTTGGAGGCCCTACTGGTAAGAGAAGTGGGAAAGAAAAGAAACAGAAGAAAAGGGGAAACAGGAGAGAAGGGCAAGGATGGGAGGGAGCGTGAAGGAAAGGAAAAGGGAGGACAGGGAGCCCTGAATGATTTTCTTGCAGGGGCCCGAAATTTGAAGTTACGCCACTGCGCTACAGGTGCACTTAAGCACGACCAAACGAACGACACTAACAATCGTTCAGTAAGCGAGCTATAGTCCGCTGTTTGACAAATGAACACTTATTTATTTAGCATATTCCACTCCAGACCGTGGTTTAGCATAACCGCTTGCTCGTGTGTGTAGGCCCTATGCGTCTTTCCACGAATCTTTCAACGCATTCGCCATGTGACAGCAGCAGCCTATACTGCTTTGATATCGCTTTGCTTCATGGATATCAATATGGCCTAATATTGACACTTTCTTCACTAAATATTATGCTGCAAATCGCGGGTCCAATAGTTAACTTCGCTTACGCGGGCAATGGACGGCCGCATAGTGCGCTGCGGCATCATTAGCTCATGCCAATTCGTTGCCACTTCTCATATGCTATTGTAAAAGCGCTTCTGGTCTTGAGTCCGTCTCATGTAAGATGCGTTATAGCAACTAGGCCACCGAACTTTACCTTTACGTTTTTATAAGGTTGTGAGAGAATTGTTATCGGAGAAAAACCATCAATTTCCAGTAAATAAACACTCTCCCTTCTCCCAATTTAGGGTGGAAGCCGAAAATTTTCACTCTTTTCAATTAGGCCTATACATCCCCTTAAATATTTTTTTGTGTTTTCACAATATACAAACTTTTGAATTTAATTGTAGGTTTAATTATTTAGTTATCTGCTAATAATGGCCTAATTATAAGAAGACAGCTATGCAAGTTTTTAGATTTCTATTTTATGTAGGCCCTTCATTGCTGGGGCCTATATTATAGGATGCAATGTAATGTCTCTGCCCTTCTTTATCCTTTTGATGTTCCGCTTTTATCTTTTTACGAGCCTCAGTGCCTGAAATAAACGTACCTACAATATAGCTGAATTATTAATCGTTGTGCGACAGGGCCGGTCGACGACTGATGATGGACCGGGACCCGTCGAGGGCGACGTGCCTCGGGATGACGCGCAAGAAGGAGACGGTGGTTTTCTAACGAAACGTTTTCTTATCTTAACTCAGACAACGAAAAACGTGAAGATGACGACGACGATTTCTAATCGTACGAATACGTAGCGAACGCCAGAGGCATTCAAGGCTCGTGTCAGCACAGGACAGCTTTGCTGGCAAGAGACCAACGAGCCAAGAACCCCGCACAATGGCTGTGGCAGTATATATATCCCGCTGGCACAAAGAGATGACTGGACGCTGCCTGGAGGCTGGGAAATTTTGGTGACGAAGAATTTGCGCTGGAATTTAGCATGAGTGCGTTGTTGACATCTCTGAGAACCGCTAAATATTCAGAGAGATGACACACGCGCCATCAATCGAAGGGCTATCTCAAAAAGGCAATTGATCATTTACGGTGACAACGAACAACGCCGTCCAACCCCGCCAAATATACATAAAACGTAACACAGACACGAAAGAAGTGTAAAGATCGTCATTATAACCGTCGCTATAACCGTTGCTACACGGCCTCGGAAATCATCCATCTTCACTGCACCCGTGCACAGACAGTGGCTTCCATAATTCAAAGTTGGACTTGGGTCAGCTTTTTGGACCCGACGCGACCCGACCCACACAAACTCTGACCCGATCCGACCCGGCCCACGATATGGAGTGGCGGTATAACCAATAACCGAATTATTTACCTAATATCACATACTAATTTCGTCAGTGTGTTAATTAACATCATACAAGTAAATCAGTCTTGACGACACTTGCTGCATTAACTGGTGCAGAGAATGCATTCTAATTGCTATACCGAAAAAAGTTTATTACACAATAGACCAGGGGTCTCAAACTCATTTGGGGGTGCGGGCCACACTGCAAGATATCACTCATTCGGGGGGCCGCATTGTTTTTAGAGACGACAAAATGCATTAAATGCAGTAATTAATACAAATGACAGAAGACATCCGTGTACTGCTGC
>Ga0056128_1003312_pt1 | contig 19726 bp, 7 predicted proteins | sample WorMetLIZISLAND2_FD_71113 | JGI IMG/M metagenome (GOLD analysis project Ga0056128, IMG submission 71113) | Marine gutless worms symbiont microbial communities from Max Planck institute for Marine Microbiology, Germany - Olavius geniculatus... ... | reverse complement strand
TAAAATATTGCATTATCCACATAAGTTGCCAGTCTTGTTTAAATATTACTTAAATCAAAACGATGATATTCACAAATACAATACCAGACTTAAGGACAGTATCCATCTCTATAGAACAAATACTGATTGTGGGAAATGTTATGCATAGCATTGGACAGACAGTGACGCCACTTTTCACCTGTCAAACTAATGGATAAGGTGCCTTCTAAATAAGCTGAATTGAGCTACGTTAAAAACTGGCGATTGTCAATTAACCCAGATTTTGCGGTCCCGTATAAGCCGCCGTAGGTCTTTTTGTCTGTCGGACTGGGGCTGCCAGCGTACCGGTAGTTGCTGTAGTAAGAGTCGGACTTGCCAGTACGTACAGTACGGCACATACAGCGAGTTATTTTGCTGGTCGACTGATTTTCTGCTAAGGGCCTGTCGATCATTTCTTTGCGGCGTAAACTGTGTGAAACGATTGTATTTCTCGTCATGGACCTGACTCGTTGTAGCCTATAAATCGTCGTCGTACAAACCACTGGCGTAAACAAGGGGGAGGGGACAGCCCTCCCCAATCCTCTAGACAAAACATAAGCTTACGTTTAAACTGCACTAAATTTGCCATTTGGTCAGTTTATTCTTGGAAAAATAATTAAAATTGTTGTCACCAGATCTCACCATTTAAAGCTAAAATGCATTAGGTCTAAATTTGATTTCGGCTGGAGCTTGGCTTTAAACCACGCTGGGGGAGCTCACAGAGCTCCCATAGATACCCTAGCTGGATTTTATGGAATCCTACTTCTAATAAAGGGCAAGGGAAAAGGGAAGAACAGTGGAATGGAAAGCAGAGGTAAAGGGGGAAAGGAAAAGGAGGGACGAAAGGGAGAAGGGAAGGGAGGGTAAGGGGGACGGAAGCCTTGGCATTGTCCTCGAACACAAAGTCCTCGATAACATCACTGCAGATCGGAGGTTGCTTCCTGGCACTGAGGAGGTATAAGACGACCCTGGAGGATTGCTCAAATTAACTGATAGCTGGGATTCATAATTTCTGAGTCACTGCAAATATTAAAGACTGTCTGGATATTAGGATAGGCCTATTATTAACCATTATCGTGTTGTATGCTCGCTGTATACCCATGCATGACGCATGCCAATCTTCTTACTGTACAGGTGTACACTGAAGGTGGGCTTGTATAAACATTACAGGCCTACGCGACGTAACACGCAAGCTACTGGGGTTCCGTCAGGCGTGAAGAGCGACACAGCGCTGCCTCATTACATTGTGTGACGTTATGTAGACAGCGAATACACTGTGTTTCAAAAAAACGGTTAAATAGTGCTCGTGGGGGCTGCTGTAAGTGCACGTTCAGTGACTTGGCGTTTTGTTCATATCGGGGTATTTGTTTACGAATTGTCATTTTATTCAAGTCCACATGTCTGTCTCAACGAAATAAAATAATGGAGATGAAGAAGATAGCCATTATGTTGCATGTTTAGATGCAGCAGCCAGGAACGCGAGGTCAGTGGCCGAAACGGGAGCTGAGCCTGCGGTTACCGAGCACGCTTCCTAGGCCGAGTTTCTTGTTCAAACCGCTGCGTTACGGTTTCAATAATTTGGCCCAATGTTCGTTTCGTCACGACCGTTCGTCATCGACCTCAGCCGCAAGATCACCAGTCGTTCAGGTGATGCATCAAGACCAGTGCTTTGCTTAAAGCAGAACTGGAGTCTGTCACACGAGAACGGTTTTGCCGTAGGTCTATTTGCAAGTTTTGCTCCCAGTCAAATTTGATACAAATTTACAGGAACAATCTTGCTTTTTAAAGCGTTCAGTTCAGTTTAGTTCAGCTAGGTCGCTATGTAGCCTATACGCACCTTAGCAGAGAGTGACCGAAGAGCTAACTAGAAGGCGCACGTGAGAGTGCATATCTCCGCCAAGTGAAGTGATTTAAACAATACTGCTGTAAAATGTAGAAGTTTTCACAGAAGGGCGCCACCGTTCCTGCCGGTTGTGTATGACATGTGGAGATGATGATGAGTCATCGTGTACACACGCAGAACGACGGACACACAGAACGAAAACGACCAATCTCTTAATCTCCTCCAATGTTCACTGCGTTCACCTTGTCGGAGATAATAAGTTCTTAGCCTATAAGTTTATAGGCTACATGTATAGGCTTGGCTTTGTACTGGCGATTCAGCATTTAATAACCATAACGTAAAAGATCATTCTATTGAATGCATACAGAAATATTTGCAGACAAAAATTGTTAACTATTTTGTAATTATGAGCAGAAAAATACCGCAGGAGAAAGCCGCGCACAATCACATCACCTGACTTGTTTCCACTCTTCTTTCAAACGGACAAACTCGAATCATTTGTCCGAGAAAGAAAAATCTACCGCTAAAGAACAGGAACAGCATGAAGCCAAGTGCACGCCCGGTTGTTATGAATCAGAAGATCAAGGTGAAATAAACGAATTCGCTAGCGATTATGAAGTTCTTCGGATTTCTCCCAGCCAACGCGATGCAAATTCTGGTCTCGGATCGACGGATCTCGCACATGAAAAGCGACACGACACCGCAGTAAGTTTTCGACCTGTCATCAGCTAAGCACTCGCCATTGACGCAAATTTTGTCTACGTAGCCTAGCAGTGACGCAAGTGACGCAAGCAAAACAACTTTTTTCAAGGCCAAGACGATAACTATCTGTTTTAAAGATCAAGTCTACGATCAACACTGGAATTTTTTAAGACCAAGACGAAGATTTAATTTTTTTCTCAAGGTACCTCAAGATCAAGACGTTGATCTGGAGAACTACATTACTTAGCTGCGGCGTTTGGGAAAAAAGACCAAATAAAAAATGACTCAATAAAACACTGATTACCAGTAAGCATAAGCTGGTTTTGTGTTATATGCATTTCAGAACACAGAAAAATTCACACTTATTATAAAACGTTTAAAAGCCTTGCATGATACAATGTTCATAATGCTGTTTATGACGAAATCGTGTTTGATAGACCGATGATTTATAATTGTAATTAGTTAAGTTTTTTTTCTTTTATTTTGTATTTGTTTGCTACCTTTCATGGTGAATAAAGATGCATATATAATTATTGTTTGACACGATTGCAGTCACTCGACGATGACTGCGGATCACCCAGTAGCAGTGCATTTCCTGACAGCTTTGCTTCAGCCGCTTCATCAACTAGTCAAATCGACAAAGGCTCAGGACCTGTATCAATAACCAACAATTATAATTTCTACGGACCCGTCCACGGAAGAATACAGATCGGAAAAAGTAACTTTCAGCAAAATGATTCGGTAAGCGTTCTCGTATGAACAGGTTGTAAAATCTTTTAAAATGCGTAAGAATTCTTTAGGTGGCCAGGCTTTGTATGGCATAACTTTGTCGAAGTTAGGGATAACTGAATGAAATTTTGTAGTTTGCAGTAAATTTGAACGTATAATATGCCTGTAAAATATCGCTTCCAAATTTTCGGTCTTTAAATAACAAATTTCAGAACACGCCAGGTAAGTGGGGTAAAATTTTCCAACTTACTGTATAACGGACATCTCAGCCTTCCATCCCTCCGGGGTAAGTAAATCGAGTACTAGCCTGTCCGGTTGGAGTTACAGCGCAGCGCGTTCACCTGTGTCGGGTGACACTTGATTCCATGTGGCAGGTGACGTTTCGTAGTGTCTGTTTACGCTCCAGGTTTCGCTAAGCGGTTTTCGCTAAGCGGTACTCACTTTGCCTACCCACGCAGAGGGATTGCCAGGCTGAGTTTACACGGAATTATCCTATTAATAGTCGTAAAAATTGCGTTTATTAGGCTACTTCACACCAGACGAGCTGGGAAGCAGACGGTGATTACGAGCACATCATTCAAAGCCCGACGACTTCACCTTATCTTGTTCTCAGCAATAATGACATCAACAACAACAACGACTACCATGATGATGATGACGAGAATGAAGATGATGATTATGAAGATCTGTCGGACTGCAACGTTACATATGAAAACTGCAAAGCGGTAAACGTTCGCGCAATTTGCAAACTTTTACTTTCAGAGATTTTTGGTTTGGTCGCGGCATTTCTTAGCAGCTATAGAAAATAATACAATAGGTTTAATTTTAAAATAGGCCTAACGAGCATGCGATCTGAGCGCATTATAGTTTGATAAACACTTGTGTTTGTGGCTTGAAAATAGATAACTTGGTGTTTTGTAATAAAAGTTGCATGGATACGGTAATAATTAAAATGGTAATTCGGTCAATCGATCAATCAGAAGGCAAGACACATTTCTATAACGCCATAATTTTTTTAGCAGACCGTACTTAAGTAACTGTTGAGCTATTGGTAAGTGTTCATTGTCGTCTGTCTGTCCGTCCGTTTTTTACAGATGTGTTGTGGCTAAACGGTCCGAGATAGGGTTTAGATTGCTATTGATCACTAATAGAAAATCGCATGTTGGCTTTCAAAAATTCAAATGACATGAAAAATCGATGACCTCGGATGACCTTGAAGGGTCATAACGCACTATGGTATGCCAATCGTGCGGTATTGTGGCCAAACGGTAAGTTGTAGGGGGTCGACAATGGTACCATCGGATATGGCGCTGCCGACTTCTTATAGGTTGTGAATAGTAACCATGTCTCCATTTGCAGCGGTTTAGCAGCACTTTTGAATGGAATGTTTCCAGCTATAAACGGGCGTATCTCGGAAATGGCGAGAGATATGGCCAAGGTTGCTACTAATAGGAAGTCGCATATTGGCTTTCAAATGATCTGAAAATCATCGACCTTGGATCACCTTGAAGGTCACTGACAACCAGTACGGTCGGCTATTCTAGCGACAGCTGGGCTTCTTGTTATAGGCATAAGTCGCACACGAATTAAAAGCGCATTGCACCATAATGTGTGTCACACTTTGTGATACTGTAAAATGTCACAAATCGTGGCCCTATCTGGGGTTGTAGGCCTAACAGTCATTAGCTATTTGGCTACGCAATGCATTACATCTAGGCCCCATGCAAGAAAGTGCGATTGTTTCTGTAGCGGAAAAAGCTCTAATGTCACAATGTAGGCCTACACGTAACGGTAATGCGTTTGCAGTGCATCAGTGTTAAAAAGTGCGTGTGTTATACTTTCAGATGTCTGAATTATTTCGAAGAAAAAAACGGTAAGTTTCATTTGCGGTATCATATTTCTTTTGCATTGCGAGTCACTTCTGTTTGCTTTCGAAGTAGGCCTACAAAGTTGTAATTACCAAAGTTAATGAAAATGTATCCCGGTATTATACCTGTTTGATATTTAGTTCGATACTTTAAAAAGTTGATATGGATAACGCGTAGTCACAAGAAGAAACCCAGCTGTGGATAAGAAACTTAGCCGAGAGCATCAGGTATTTAACTGACGCACAGTTTGTTTTCAGGTCTTTTTGATCGTTGCAGAATTGGCACTTTGAAAGATGAGTGTCAGTATTTACGACAAAGAATGGAATCAGTCAGACACGAACTCAAACGAGTAAGTATTTGATCACATAATTGCGTGTTGTTCTTGTTCTTGCAGCATTATTAGGCGGAACCGCTCTTGCAGCGCAAGCGATTTTGCGTGTTCGTACGCTTTTTTCCATGGCGTGGTCTGTCTGTTTGTCTGTCGTCTGTCTGTCACATTCGCAAGGTCAGATTAACCACTGTGCCAATTGTGCCAACTGTGTCATAGCACACCATTGAGAGCCCCAAACTGATTTCAGTTTCACATTTGCCCCTTACAAAGCTTCCGCTTTACCGCTAAAATCGTAAAATTAGCGTTATTGCTTGACGTTTCGTCTATTAGGCGTACACTGGCCATTATAGGGAGTCCGCATACTAGGCCTACAGGTCTACAGGTACCCTGTCTTGGCTATGGCAAATGCGTCTGTTCGCTTGTCCGTCTGTGCGTGTGGATATCACACTGCGGTATTGTGTCAAAAGGACGCAGACTAGGATCACGAAATCCTAACTGTCCGCTCCGTAAAGGTTAGCAAGAATACAAATAATGGAAAATAATACACAAAAATACTGTATGCGGTTAAAAGGTCTGACCCGTGACCCGACCCGACCCGCGGATGGACCCGACCCGTGTCCGTATCTTTCTGTTAAGTAGGTTTACAACTTCGAAAACGATGAAGCAAAACAACTTTATCGCGCAGTGTACGTCACAGATGTAAACAAGAAATTTGAGCTAATACTCACGAGACGCGCGAAGGTCTATAGCACTTCATAATAGCAAATTGTCTTAGTCTATCTCTAGCCATTTCGTCGGAATTCACTCTTGACGTGTGCTTCGCAGCCGAAGATGCAAAAGCAATAAAACCCCTTATTTTCAAAGTTCAGGGTTTTTCAAAGTCATCGATATTGATACGACTGAAAAGCTCGTCACTAGTGCTTGTTGTCATGGACAGCATGCCCATGGTAATCTGCAACCGTTTTCACGAAAAAATGGCCAATGACGTTAAAATAACTACTTTTACGTGGGTACCGCTCTTTGATGCCCTCGTGCGCAGATTTCCTTGAACATAAAAAATAAAGACCCCAAATAAAGACCGGTAGGCCTACTGATTGATTCGGAATCTACGTTCAATGCTAAAAATTCCATACGCATCTTGTCCTTGTCTATCTTAATTGATTTCGGCGCAAGTCGCTTTTGAAATGTGTATCACAGCCTGAAATCGCCAAAATATCCATAAAACCCCTATTTGGTGTTCAAGGTCATCCAAAGTCATTGAATTCGGTGGCAATCGAGAGCCAGTGTACGACTTTCTATTAGTGATTAATAGTAGCCTGGCCCTATCTCGCACTGTTACTGAGATACAGCGACTTATTGGCTAGAAATCTCAAATTTTTCCCACCCCCTCTCATTTAGCGCTTTTATTCGGGGTGACCCCTTTCAAATTTATGGAAAAGTTTTACTGATCCTAAAACTAGAATCATCCAGGCAGCCGAAGCTGAAGATTTGGTGATCCTAGCTTGCACCGTTTTTGACTGATCCACCCGTGTGACGGACAGACGGACGGACGGACAGAATTGCGATGGCTAAGAAGCGCTGCAGCAGTACCTGCTTTCGCGCGTGATAAACGTTCCAGGAAAGAATGAAAAAACGTTAAAAAGTGTATCACATTTACGGTACACTTAGGCCTACTGCATGTTGTCTGTCTGTCCGTCCGTTTGCACCCGGAACACATGAAGATCTTTTAGTACTCGTGATTTTGTTATATTTCAATGCAGGAAGAAAAAGAACTAAGGATACTTCAGCGTTGGCGTTCAGTCCACGAACCAGAACCATCAAGAATTTCCGAGCGGTTATTCCCAGGAATTCCCGGCAATCGATCATTTCCATCATCTCAGAGGGAATTCCCGGGAATTTGGCGGCAGGTTAACTTCTCCACGTATTTCAGTCAAAGTGTCTAAAAGACGTCTGAATTATTGTTATTCAACTCAATTAACTATTGCAGTTTAATTAAATGTAAGGTAGTCAGTATTGTGAGATGTCGACTACCGAAGTGGCGTATTTAGATCAACTTGCCATAACCCCTTCCCTCATCGCGCTAAAAATAATCCATTTTTGGGGTCGATGGAATACTATAAGATATGTACAAAAGGCTTTAGTTTATGAAAGATTGTTCTCAGACCTTATAGACCTTATACCATATTTCGTAAATTCTGAATACGCTACTTTTTGACGTGTAATATAGGCTAAATATGTGTGCATGCTCGAGTTTTACAGCTGCTTCAATAAAAGACTATTGTATTTTGTATTACCAGTAGGCCTACCGGTGGGCTACTGATTGAACGTTGATGGGCGTATATCTACATCACTAATTAGGTTTCACTTATTACTTTGTAAGATATCCATAATCACAAAGAAAAAGGGCCAAAATCACAAAAACCTAAAATACCAAAATCACAAAAATAGGCCCAACTTTTTTCACGTAAAATACGAACATCACGCACAAGTCGCAATACAAAATCAATCCACTCAGCGGTAAAAGTCTCCGAAACTCGCCTATAAATCGTATACCGCAGCATAGCTGTAGCCAACAGCGCGCAAGAACTGTTGCCTTATGGGGTGTTTACACGATCCAGCATTCATTCAGCTAAGCATCATGTAACCACGGTTATAACGGTGCTCGATACAGCACGCTACTTGATCATTACAGTTAGTATACATGGAACCACTTCAGACTACTTATAGGCCCTATAGTCGTGCTATGACAAAAAGTTAAAAAAACAACAAAACGACTAAAGCCATTTAGTCAAATACTGCATCAGCAAAAAGGCTTAGCTACAATACTGTCTTGCAATAATAGATGTCAGAACGAACTAGCCACATATCTTCTGGCGATGCTATAACGTTTCGGTGGTTTTTGGCAGTTTTATGCATGCAAACTAACCGCTAAAATTCTGATAACAGCGCTGGATCCAGCGACGCAAATTTTATCTTTCAAAAATCATTTTCCGGTTCTATTTTGGCTTGCATATTTTGAATTTTTGATGACTGTTTTGCTACAGGTTCATTGCCGACAGTGCAAAAAATTGACTCAGTCGATAACAAAGTTACATAACAATGCGGCTTAATTTTTAAACCACCCTGTAAAGTCAATAGACAAAAAGATAAAATTTATTTTCAGTTACTACCAATATAATAACTGCTAGTCTCCGCTTTCATGTCTTTCGCCGCAGCTACTAAAAGCAGTCACAATAACGAAGCCTTTCTGTGTCAAAAGTTGAAGTGAACCGATCCACGAAGTCCGAGCAACTAAAGTCTTATTGTAATGTAATACCTGCAACAGAAGAAAATCGGCACTATTGCATTTCAGGGGGCATCCGATAACAGAACCGGAACTGTACAGTCAGTCAGGACGAATTTCTCAAAATTGTGACTTTTAACGGCATTTTGGGGTACAGGCAGGGAACCCGACATTTTAGCACAATTTAAACATGCAGAATCCAGTTATCCCGGTTCCCAAGCCGCTATCTTGTTTATGCAAATTAGATGGTCAAAAACTTGAAATTCGGCTTTAGAACCGAGACAGTTGGATTCAGCATGCTCAAATTGTGTTAAAAGTCGGGTTTTCAGCACGTACCCAAAAATTCCGTTAGAAGTCTTATACACTGTGTCTCAGAAAAAACAGTCAAAATTGTTTTTGTCATAACTTTGTCAAATTTAAACCAATTTTTAAAATTTTGGCAAGAAAATGGCCACGACGATGAAATTAGGCAAGGTTCACTGATTTTTTTACCTTACCTAATTTATGTCAACGCACTATCGTGTGAAACATAAATGTTGCAAATTGTTGCATAACGCTGAATTATTATCCAAGTAAACGCTGTACAGATTTAATTAAGCACAAAATAAATTTCGATGTAAATTATTTAACAAATCTATAAGTTTCTGTAATAACTCGCTTGCAAATCGTCCAAAATGGGCCCCGCATACAAAGACAATGGCTCAGATGCAACGCAACTGGCTCATAGCGGTATCAACAAATGACTGATCAAGCGGCATTCACTTATCGATTAGACGTGTTTTACTCTCATCAGTCAGCTATTTTGTTGTCTGTTGTTTTTACCATAAAATATTTAATACCACAAAATTATCAAAATACGTAGCATTCTCTGTAGAACTGATGATGCAAAGGTAAGCAATCCGATACAAATATCCACCGCGTAGTGTAACAATTTGGAGCATCTGTGTTTTACACGGTAGTGCTGTAACTCTCCGAGACTTTCTGTCCTCGGTCGGCTACATCTCTTTTCACATGGGTATCTGGATCTACTCCGTCAGATGAAGCTAGATGATTGCCCATGGTAAGGGTAGGTTCGTGTTGGACGAAGATTCACTACGATGATGAGTTCCGGCAGAAACGAAATAGAGGTGGGAACGGTAGTTGTAAGAATAACGAGCGCACTGAGCTGGCCAGGACTTAACGTAACGTAATTTTGGGGAATAGACCAGACTTAGAAAATAGGGATTAAAATAGGTAAATTTAGAGGCGAATATCTCCGCCGTTAGTGGACCGATTTGGATACGATTTAAGGCGTTGGAAAAAAGAAGATTAGGGGTTTCTAACGGAGTAGAGTATTTAGTATAATTTAACCTACGAGGGGGTGAAATTTACAGTAAATTAGAGGTAGGTAGAGGCTTATACCGTTACAGTGCGTTGACATAAAATAGATGATGTGGTAAATGAGTGCACCTTACATAATTCTATCGTCCTGGCTGTCTTTGTGCCAAAAATTATAAAAGTTGGTTTTAATTTGACGAAGTTATGACAAAAAACAATTTTGACTGTTTTTTGAGACATGGTGTAGAAGGTCTTTTTGTGAAAATTCGTCCAGACTAAGTGCTCAAAATACCTTTCAGAACAACGTCATAACATTTTAAAACCAGTGATATACAGGTATTTAGAGGGGGGGCAACCTGCTATGCACGTCCATCTTAGAATAGGCCTAAACTTTTTAACGAAAGTGGTGGCCTAAATGCACGGCTACTAATTCGCTGCCGAAAATTTTACGCGCAACAGGTCGGACACTAAATTCTATAAAATTTCCTGTAAAAAAATAATAAATTCTTGGTAAGCAAAGGTAAAAAAAAGAAAAATAAAGTGTTTTTAGGCTTTTTTTCTTTATCGTTTATTTTGTTTTGTTTTTTTGACATGAAAAAAGTAAGGGATCGAAAAATAGAATGCAAGAAATAGTACGTAAAATGAAAATGTACGTAATGTATACGTTCCTGTTTACAGCACATAGATTTTATTGTCTAACATTACAGAACTGTTAATAAAACGACCTGTACCTTGTTAAAGCCGTTCTAGCACTGAACATCGATGCTCGAGTATTTTGATTTCTTTCTTCTCCTGTATAACATTACAACACAATGCAATATAATAATAAAACAGCAAACTATTAACATTTGCTACAGAAAAAAAACTACAGACTTCTCCCAGTTACCTTTTAGGTGACGCCTGCAATTTGAGATAAAACGAGACTACAAAAGAACCCAAAACGCATTTTCAATAACAGCAGTGATTACAACTCAGATAAAACAAAATGAGATAATTACACAATTTCCATAGATTACGTAGAGCGAACATTGGAGACATAATATTTTTACATTTGTTTTAGTTTTAACGCACATCAAGTAATGTAGGCCTAGCTTAAATTATAAAGTAACGCTAGATAACTACTAACTCGTGTAAGTTCGTCATTGACGTTACGTAGATCCTTGGAAAGCAGCCGACGCTTGTGCTCCAAAACAAGAACACTAGGCGATATAACACGCATTGCATAATAGACGTAAAAAATTGCAAATAACAATATGAAAAATATTAATATCAATATAAAGAACGCAAATACCTGACTGATCAATCTAATACTGCATGTAGCCAAAACTAATTAAAATTTAGTACAATTTTAGAAAAACGATTACTGCAAGTACAACAGCCCGTGTGGTAAAAATAATTCGTTGAACAAAATCGAGTTTTGAGTCCGACGTGTCCGCTCAGCGAAAGTACCAGGTAATAATAGAAATATGAAAAATAAAACGACTCTATAGGCTTAGTAGAGTCGTGGGCCTAACAAACGATAGGTAAGGTAAGTATGCAAACCAGATAGTAAAGTCTTGTCTATAGATCTATCTTTGACTCAGATATAAACAAATATATAAACGAGTAAACAAATTCACAGCCAGAGCTAAAGCGATTTGAGATTTTCAGGTTTCTTCCCTGATCGATATTACTGTCTCTGTAATTAGTTGTTCGGCATGGCAATTCTCCGAGTCTAGCTCTATATTGTTGTTTTTTTGTTTGTTTTTTTCTGTCTACCAATATTTGCTTGGTGAATAAAGATTATCAAAAACAAATTAGTCTTACTATAGGCCTGTGCAGCCGTCCTAATAGCGCGCATTACGGTGATGCCCAGCCGTCCGTCTGCCGTCTATTTCGCACGGGCTTAGAACTCGAAAAAAAACCAAAACTGTCATAAAAGTGTCCCAGGGCAGAAGCAATTCAGGTGTGCTAATTTTCAGCTCAAAAGATAACATGACAGGGTCAGTTTTGCGTAGTACAGTGAGCAAGTGCGCATGTATTGCTAGGCGGATGGTCGCATATCATGTCCGCACTTGGTGGGCATTATTTTATTCGCTTACTTTCAGCAGATTTATAAAGAAAGTGCTAACAAATTAAGCGAAAAACTCTAATAATCAACAATAATACAATTAACAACATACCGTTTTTTTGGGGGGGGTTCAGTTTTGTGACCTGCATGAAACAACAAACGGATCTCAACCGGTTCCGTGACACTTAATCGGACGACAGTTCATCGCGGCGACAGTTAATCGCGTGCAATTTCATCGCGCGACACTTCAACGGGCGAGCGGTCGTCCACGCGTCCATCACCGTAATTAAACGTAACTAACCTTATACTTGGTCGACTAACAGCGGACCCTAGACTAATAATTATTATTGAAGCACTATATAATGCCCTTGTTCAATTTACAATTTAACGTTATCTAAGCACTCATGGATGTCGTATTCGGTACTAGTACTGAGGGTAACAAACTGTTATTTATCATTATTTCGAATAGCCTACACTTGTGCGCGAAAGCACGAAAATGGTTGCAGAACTACTTTGTGGCTTTGCCAGAAGTTTCGCATAAAAAATAACTATGGTGCTGTAACTCTTGTCAACTCTGAACTACACGAACGTTGCGTAGGCCTAAACTGTTTAAATTTATTGAAAATAACAAATTGTATTTATGTTATGTGTTTTTTTTTAAACTTTAAGTTACATGTAGATAACTATGCACTATATAAACAGTATGTAAACAGTAACCCTACACTATATTAAGTAATTTTGTGTTTGAGTTTGCTGCGAATAATAGTTTGTCAATGTCAACATTTTTTGTCTCTCTGTTAGTGTCATTTCACTCATAGGCCAGATTAAATGTCGCGCGATTACCTGCCGCCGTGCCATCTTAACCAATGGCGTTAAGTTACGTACAACGGTACAACTCATTAAGGCACTGTTTGTCACAGTCTACCTATCATCCTAAATTTAACCCACATATATAGTAAAAGAATCGTTTAGTGAGTCGCACTATAATTTGACATAGCAATAGTTATTAAACAAAGTTGGAGTACATCATTCTTTTCCGGACACAGTGTAGTCAGCTTTAGCATAAGTGAGGTGCAACGTAAGCCTGTATTCTGATGCTGACTATATTTCACAACGCATTTAAAATATGATAATTTCCCTAGCATTTAAATGTCGTCGTTATGTAGGCTGCTCAATTATTAGTCATAGCGCAGCACGGTAGTGCTGACACTGTTGTAAAGGCGACGAGGTGATAAAATAGTTGACGCCAAAGCCTATAGAGTAAAACTACTCTATAGGCTTTGGTTGACGCAATCAAAATAACTGTAAACAATAACAAAGTCGTATTTTCTGCAGACGATCGTGTTTAATTAAACTGTTGAGACAACAGAAAGTGTATGGTGTTTAAAAGTTTATTGCAGAATTTCCCAGCAATCCGTGGACACTGTCAGGACTAAACAAACGGTTGTTTAATACTGAACACTTCACGTTTTGGGGATGACCTTGCGAAAGCCGCTGTAACTATTGTTTGCGTCGGCAGATTTAACTAAAATTTGCCAATTTGATTGGCAATAAATAATGTATTGTTGCAGTTAAATTTGGCTTGAATCAAATATTGTTTGTTGCAGTTACGCAAATATACAGAAAGGTTTTGTGTTTTTCTTATAGAGCCCTATATTGGTAACGAGGATATTTTGTTATAGATATTCAACAATTAATAACTCTGCTCAGTAATTATATTCTTACAACGAAATTTATTGACCGCTTCAACAATTCATTGAAGATTAAGTGTACAAAAGTTTATTCTGATTAGTTCAGTTTTGACTTTTTATTGTACGATGTCTTGGGGGTTACTTTTTCCGGATACAGTGTAGTTATCACGAAATAGTGTATAGACGAGTGGTGGGATCGTTAACGATCACTTAATTGCAAACTTACACAGCAATAAAAATTTTTTCGAAAAAAATGAATATATAAAGCTACGACAAATAACAGTACTTACTAGCTTGGTTTACTGATCAGTGGGACCTTGTGAACAATTTTCAGTGTTGTAACAAATACTACATGAAAGTATTTAAATACTATGCATATACTTGGAACTTTCAAAGTAAGTAAATACTATTTCAATACCCAAATACTTGCGAAGTATTTAAATACTAGATTCAAAGTATTTAAATACCGCTAAATAATACAACCAGAATTTTGTATGCCAAATTTTGTCTTTTATTTAGTTAGTGAGACCAAAAACACAGCAAAATGATAACAGACTAAAAAAGAATGTCCTGTTCCTGTCCGTTATTATTTGCCTAGTTCATCAGTAGCTTATTATAACACTTATTGCCAGTTGACTTTATGTATCTCCAAATTTTCAAAAACTGCAAACAGCTTATCATCAAGTCTGTAACGTTCCACCGTAAAACAAAACTGGAGTCTTTTTACTGGGGTCTGGAGCACCAAAGATGGGAAACAAATGTTGAACCAAACAAAAGTTGTTTGATCACAGAATGTGTCTTCAACATGGAGCAAGAAATATTTTAGATTGTGACCAATCTGATGTACTCCTCGTGCGCATTATTTTCTCTTGTATTCTTTTAACTGCTTTTTAGTTCTTTTTTTCACACCGCAAATTGCGGTGCCGACAGCATCACCTCGCCGACAGCATCAACCGTGCAACTGACGTCATCACGTCACGTGACCCAAAAAGGTCAAACTCGTGACCCCATTATCTTTGAGGCGCCATACCTCCCTAACGGTGCTAGATAGACCCATGGTCTTGTCCATAGTGACCATGCGTCTATCTAGCACCGTTATGGAGATATGACGTTTGAAATTCTTCCAGGAAGGCTCTTCCAGGAACAGAGGTCGGTCGTCGGTCGATCGGTTGGTCGGTCCTCAATATTACACTGATCTTATATAATCCTCTTCGCAACGTTAGGAACGTAGCGCGCGAGGAGCAAAAAAATCTTCATTGCTGTCATTTAGATTCTCCACGTGCGGTTGCGGCTTTGAGGTAGACGTTGTAGTAGGCCTAAAACAAGAAAAGTTGTTATCGTCTTTCTTCAGATTTGCTGCATTTATGTCATTCAAGTCTGCCGCTAAATACTCTATGGTGGTTATAGCTCGTTCTAAGAGTTGAAATATTCGATAATACTCAGTATCAGTCTGGTCATGCAGAATAGCCTATAAGCTATTTATTACGCAATTGTACAAACGTATAAACAGTGCTGCAGTGAGTATTTGTTAATTTTTAAATACTAAATACCCCTTAAAAGTATTTAAATACTAGTTCAGATACCTTCCATTTAAAAGTAAAATTTAAATACTTGCTGTTAATTACTGTGTAAATATTTAAATAGTATTTAAATATTTGAAGCATTAAAATACTGTACAACACTGACAATTTTTAACATCAAAAGCACAAAAACTGTTTTAAGACACTTACCGTACGCGTATATCTGTCTGTTGGTGCCTTTGTGGACATCCGATCGGCTGACCAACTGGCCGTGGTTGACTTTTTCTCACGATCGTAGTCAGAACCCACTTTTCCCACGCTGTCGTCGCTGTCGATTGATGTCTTGTGATGCGGCGAAGAGCTCAAACTTTGTTCGAAGAATTCGGCAGTAGTGTCTGAGTTTTCCTTCTGTAAATTAATGATAAACTCATTCATGCGGGAGTTATACCGCGTTTAAACGATCGAGCAAACATCGAGCAAACGTCCAGCAAGTGTATTCAAAATACACGTGCTAAATGTTCGACGTCTGCTCGATGTTTGCTAACATTCATCCAGCTAGCTCGACGAGCTATGGTAATTAGCATGCTAATTAGCATGCTAATTAGGAGGGCGCGCGGGTTGTAATTGGAAGGCCTATATAACACGTGATCAGCTGTGGGCTAAGCCTAGGCCTACATTTGAGCCAGGGAGCGGAGTTCCATCAGGACTGCTTGATGTTTGCTCGATGTTTGCTCGATCAGAGTTGCACAATCTAAACCTATCCCTAACCTTGACCGTTGATCTTTTGAACTGCAAATTAACGTCTCGGTTGCTTCTGTTTTGAGAAGCGGTCACACCATTAATAAAAGTAAGTAAGTAAGTGTTGTTTTTGCCATCATCACTAAGTTTTTCTCTCTGTCAACACGATAACTCTTGAACCGCTGCACTTGCTAAGGGGCTTGATGAAATTTTGCACGAACAGGTATCTTGACAAACTGTAGATTTCTACCGAATTTCAACGTCATATGTTAAATGACAAAGTCACATGCTTCTAGTGCATTTTTTGTTTCATTTTGCACGCACGATACTGCAGCTACCCGCGGTCAAAACTTAGCCTCTTAAGTTTAGTTTCCAGTTAAGAGCCTGTACAGGACGGACGGACGGCTTGGCAAGACCCACAATGCAGCGAATTACCACGATCTCTCAAAAACTAACCGTTTATGCCAATTAGCCATAGGCGCGCGGTAGGTAGTTGGCTGACATCGCATTAGTTAGCATTGTTTTGAGAGGCGACCGACGCGCGTTCTTGTAATGTTGATTGCTGCCGGCACAACTACAAAGTGAGCACTTTCCCGCCTCCGTCTCGCTTCTCCCCTTACCTCCTCGCGTCGCCGTGTTATTTACGTCTGCAGACGGCGAGATTTCCACGCACCCGTCTGTTGTTTCAGCAGTTGCTGCTGATGCAACTGTTAGCTGTTGTCGACCGATTCCATTGTGTCGACTGCGTTCGTGCTCAATAGTCGTCGCCCGACCAACAACATCATTACATAACGCGCCCGCTAGTCAATGTTTTATCAAGACATGTCACAGAAGAATTCTCCGTGTCCTAATTTTAAAGAAAGGGAGAAGGAAAAAGAAAAAAGGGAGGGAAAAGGAAGGGAAAGGAAAGGGGATGAACAAAGAAAGGGAGGGAGAAAGAGAAAGAGGGAGGGGATATTCTGCCCCACCCCTTAGCTGAAGCCTAGATCCGCCACTGCTCCCCGGACGCGCAGATGAAACAGTAATAGGGTGATCACACGATCCAGCAAACGTCCAGCAAACGTCCAGCATTACATTTGCTGGAGGCTTGCTAGACGTTTGCTGGATAGTGTAAACACCCCATAACGAAAAAAGTTAGCATTGACGATATTGACATAAAAATATAGACTGGGGTTAGAAAAAGAAACCACCGAGGCAGATGCGAGAGAATCTAACATCGTGAGAACAGCAGCTTACTGGATAGAAATTATGCTGACTGTTGTTGTCTCCAATCTGAACGCCTTGAACGTTGCCGTAGAAATGTTGAATGTTGACTGTCGTCGGAGTTGCCCGTGCCCCGCCGTGAGAAACGACTGAGTTCACGTCGTAAACGCTGCCGCTGCTCTCATAGCCACCGAGAATTGGCTACAAAATCAAACCGTCGTCATCGACATGACCATTTTATGACGTAACTTTGTCGCCTATCTCCTAATGCAGAGTCTGGAGCGTTATGACTGTTCATAATCTCGCTGCACTCTAGCGTGACGACTGGTAGCGTCTCACGTTTGTATATAACGTGTGCGTCCAGGCAGAACACGCCGTCGATCACGGCCACGAAATAAGTACGTTTCAGCGCAGTCTACAGTGCATTATGCTCTATTACACTCGCACGATACACTGTAGACCGTGTCGAATCTTAGGCTTCATACTTATTATGGGCTTACTCGCAGACATGACCGTTAAGCATTATACACGGTGTTTCATAAAAAAGGACCCCTTTTGTTTTTTCATAATTTACTCAAATGATGAGCAATATGCGTGAAATTTTTACCAGTTGTAGCTGACGAAATACTCACTCAAATATTTTAACAAAATATATGGCAGTTGATTAAATATTTTTTGCTAGTCGTGATGTAACTCTGACGTCATAATGTGTCACAGGTACAAACTGGCTAATCCCAACTGGTGCTGCCAGTTGCTACCCTGCTTTGATGGTGAAAAATCTGGTTCGTTGGTGACAAATATTTAAAGTTTTACAGTTGCAGCCACATAAAACGTGCAAAGCGATCGAGTTTACGTGTCTTTGGGGATAGTTGGTCTTTCACATGTTCGAGCAAGACAGTGCACTAGCACACCGAGTTTGCAAGATGTTTGAGTTTTTGGATCACGAGGCGCCTGAGTTCATGTTTCCATGTTGTTCAGTGCTAACACGATAAGCATTTTTCATTAGCGAACCAGATTAAGTTCACCATCGAAGCAGGGTAGCAACTGACAGCACTAGTTAAGACTATTAAACTTGTACCCATGACACATTATGACATTAGCGTTACATCACGACTAGCAAAAATATTTAATAAACTGCCATATTTTGTTAAAATATTTTGAATTAATATTTTTTCATCTACAACTGGTTAAAATTGCATGCAAATTGCTCATCATTTGAGTGAATTATGAAAAAAAGCAAAAAGCGGTCCTTTTTATGAAACATCGTGTAGACATCATGCACTGACATTCAAAATTTCGGGTGTAGACTGTACCGACTTTGTCCCGCAGAGTAAAAAAATGGTGATTTGGAATTACTAGGGAGAGATGTCTCAAAAGGTCGTTTTTATGCTCAAAGATGCACAACAATCGTTTGCGGGGGGTCAGGTTTTTGTCCCCAAATCAAATGACTAGATAATTAATTGTCCATTAAGCCTAACTGCGTGTAGACTGTTGTTCGCCGCTGTTTGGCCTTACAAATTTAATTACGATTTACGTATATAAGTCTTTGCAGTTTGTTTCAAATGGTGAACTGCAAAAATAAGCTATTAGAGAAAAGATATAATCTGCCAACCCAATAAAATTATTTTGCTTTGCGAGTACTAAACATCAAACTGTAAACCTTTAACTTTAAACGATAGTTATTCAATTCGACAGTAGGGCTGCATGCAGAATCATTCATTTACAGCAGACAATGTCCATTACTCGACCAGATTTACGTGCAAATTAATTTACAATATCTCAACATGACATCGTGTTCAAAATATTCCTTACTGAACACGCAGATTGTAATGTTTTCGCGTCGTGCAGGCAAATTACGCGCAGAATTGCCGCGTTTACAAAATTACTGTGACCTACCTGTAATAATTATTTAACAATAAAAATACGACAAGTGCGTGTAAGCTTTGAACTGACGCTTGGTATTTCATTGACTTCGTATTCTTCATCTTCATCTTCATCTTTGTTGTCGAACTTCCACCGGGCCACGCACTCATTATCTGCTATTTGCGAATAAAGGTTCTCATTATCATCTTCTTCTTCTGAAAACTGTATCGACTTTATTTGCACCTCGACTTCTTTTATCGTTTTTTGGAACGTTCGCCTTTCCATTCCGGTTTTTTCCTAACAGCCAGAAACAGCTAGTAATTAAAGTGACAAGTTCTGCACAAGGCTAAAGCTGGGGCGACTGAAAATGCGAGAAATGAAAATTCGGCACCATCAAAAATGCAAGTCGTGAAAATACGAGACATGAAAATGCGGCACCATACTGCGTGGGTGAAAATGCGGCACCATACTGCGTGGCATGAAAATACAGGTAAGGAAAAAGCGAGACATGAAAATACGAGACATGAAAATGGGGGAAATAAAAATTTGGGAAAAGTGTGATTTTGGTTT
>Ga0056128_1003311_pt1 | contig 19726 bp, 14 predicted proteins | sample WorMetLIZISLAND2_FD_71113 | JGI IMG/M metagenome (GOLD analysis project Ga0056128, IMG submission 71113) | Marine gutless worms symbiont microbial communities from Max Planck institute for Marine Microbiology, Germany - Olavius geniculatus... ... | reverse complement strand
TCCCCGTAGAGCAATGACGTCACTACGGAGTGCGCACCCGTTAACGAATCCCTGACATGGACATTAACCCTCCCCCTCCACGGACATGGTCCCATTAGGACAGTCATTTTTATTTTCCACACACGAAGCTCGGATATATGTATCGTCATTATTGGACACATTGGTCTTGCGTAACGAGGAAAGAGTTGTCCCAGAAGAGACCTAAAAAGAATAATTTAGTCTGGGAGATTTTATCTAATCTAGGGGAACTTTGTCGGTTTTTCCCGCCAGCAAGGACGCTGGCTTTACAATTTCTAGTCACACCGAGAGCACTATAATGACACCACATCTGTACCACGCCGATACGTACATGTATTCTAGTCTATACATTTTCTCTCCATCAAGTACTTGCCACCCTAACTTGTCTGCCTGTTCTCCTGCTTTTGTGTAACTGTGATGTGGCGTGATCATATAGGTTGAATTAAATACTTAGAAAGTTATTATAACAAATAAATAATTAGCTTAGGGCCTATGCTCTCCTCATAACCGCAACATTAGCAACCTAAGCACAAAAAATATTCCCAAATAATTTCGGTGGAACGCAGTAAAGAGAAGCCAGTATTCAGCAGAAAATTCGTACAATCGCTAAAAGTGTCCTAGATATGACAAATAAGACTATAACAGAAAATCACAATGACTCACACGGCCACTATGCACTTAACTGCACAAAACTTGCACCTTTCAGGGCCCACCAGAAAACAATAAACGCACACACTGTCGAATAAAAATGAGAATGGGAAAGTTTAATAATTAACACAAAATTATTTATAGCCTATAAAACGCATAGACCATTTTAAGGTATGTACACTGTACAGAGCAACAGAAATTAACTGAAATGATACATGCCAGTGCAGTTCAGTGCAGTTCTGTCGCTTTGTACACTCCTTTAAACGGCAGTAGATGTAATGTGGGGGGCCTATTGTTGCGCGTCCAATCGAACATCAGGGTCATTGGTCACTCACTGACCTGTGTTGCGCCCTCATGCAGCCCACTGAATGTCAGTATGGGCGGGGCACACACGCGTCGCATCATTCTGCAGCGCAGAGGCGACTCGCCAGACGTCTACAGCGGCGTCACAGTGTGCAAGACTAGGACTAGGAGTGGACTAAGCGTACAGAATCAATAGACCAAGCACATGGTCACCAGACAGTCAGGCGCTGTCACCAGCAGTCCGCAAGGCGCCATACGCCGGCTCACAGCGACAGATCGCCGCATTCGGCCGACTACCCAACTTGGCAAAATTCTACTTTGAGATCGAAAGTCAAAGAAAGTAATCATTATTTGTATGCTTCTCGTATTTGTAGCTTTGTAGGCAAGTAAGCACCATAAGCAGTTTCGCCACTATTTACAAACTGTTTGGTATTCACCAGTCATCACAGACTTATTAAGTTTAGGCGAATTCATTGACGCTTGCTGAAGCAGCAATTTGCAACGAAGAAGCCGCAAATCAAATTAATCAAATCAGAATTTATTGTGCACTGCAATCGGAAAAGGCTCCAGACTGACTTCGTGGCTTTCCATATCGCTGCAGATTTTTTTTCAGCTTTTGGGCCATTCTTTGTTGTTGCTGTTATATTTTTTTTATTTTCTGCATCCTGCCGTTTGTTTCAGTTCTCTCATTTCAGCTCCGTTATAGACTGAAATTGTTTCGCTACAGAATTGGCAGTTTTGCATTGTGTATTTTACGACTACAAAATACAAGGAATAATAAGGTAGTCAACAGCTGCGTCGTAACAGAAAGGAGGGCTCTCTAAATTTTTGCCTGTCGGACAAATGTTTTTTGTTGGAAAATTTTCGTCCAAAAATACACAATGTGGGGTTGAAAATCCCCCATTTTGGAACAAATTACTGCAAAATCCAAGTTTTGCGCACCCATAATCTCCTGCGAAGAAATATGCAGCCACATGTTTGAAAACTGCCGTTTCTTGCCTCTCCCCACCCCACTTTCTTAACCCACGACGCTGCTGTTACTGAATCAGACGACGACGACGACAGACACCGACCCGTGGTAGTTCTCGTATCTGGTTGGCGTCGAGCATGAGTTCCTCGAGCGTGTTGGCGTAGCGCAGCACGTCGTCGGGCACCGAGAACAGGTTGCAGTGTCGCTTGTCGACGTAATCGACCTGCTGGTTGCATGCTTTGAGTAGCGGCAGACAGCGCAGCATCACGGCCGAGCTAGCGGCTGCAGTCGCGCCGCCCAGGCCGCCGCCGCCGCCTGCGGCCAGCCTGCTGACTGCAGCCCTCGAGGTACCACCGACCGACCGACCGCGCTCGACTTCCGGTGGTCGCTCTCACTTCCGCTTACCGGGCGTCGACATCGACTTCCGGATTACGCCGCAGCCACGACGACGATCTGCGCAACACGTCATCATGTCCGCATGAAAATAAAAGGTTAAAAAGATTAACACCTGTGTATTGTTCTTTGCGGAAAACCAACCGTAGAGTTCGGAGAGTTATGTGCCACCCAGTGTTACCTGCCACCGGACACAAGTGAACGCGCTCCGCCGCAATCCAGCCAGACAGGTAGGTACTCGATTTACCTGCCCCGGAGGGATAAAAGGCTGAGTTGACTTTTGTCTTAGTTAATTAAATACCTAGATGATATAACTAGATTGTTCACCCACCCAATTAGTAACCTCTTGATAGAGACTCGACCCGGAGTCGATTACCCACAATCCTTATCCATCGTATACTGGGTGTCCGACTAGAAACATACGAGGCATCTAATCATTAAATTATTAACATCTGGTACGTCGTCTTCAGTCAGTACTGGATGCGGCGGCTCGGTTCATCTACCACACGAGATTCGCAGACCACATCACTGACGCTCTTGCCAGTCTTCACTGATTGCACGTTCCAGAGCGGACTGAGTACAAAGTCACCGTACTGACATACAAAGTTTTTTTACGGACAGAAGTGTGCCGCGGTACAACTTGGGTCCCCACTCCAGTCGTTTCTGTTGCCAGCCGATCTGCCCGGCCGTCTGCCGTCTGCTGGCACTAATCGCCTGCTGGTGCCAGCTGTCAGACTTTCAACACTCAGTAACCGGTCTTTCACGGTTGCTGGACCTCGTGTCTGAAACACTTCGCCAGAGGACATATCAGCATATCAGTCAGTCTCGACGTTTTGTCGCCACGTGAAAACCTGGCTCCACCAGAACTTGCCAAACCAGCTGCATCATGTAAACAGGGTATTGAATAAATCAGATCTGGTAATAATTACAAAATCAGGGTAGAAGAACTTAGTGATTAATTACTTGATTAACCATTAAAAATAATTCAACTAATTTTTATCGATTACAGTCTGATTACAATTTTGGCATAAGACCACCAGTAGGCCTACTTGAATTCTGCAGTTTTTGTGCTCTTTGTGATTAACTACAAGTATTGAGTTTGGTGGAGGGGCGTAAAGTATTGAAGACGGCGGATGCTTCAGTAGCCTACTTACCGTGCGTGTAATCAGTAGCGCGAGCAGCGGCGTCGGCGAGCAAGTGATGTGGCGACCTTGAGTCAGTAGGTCGATTGTTGGTCGTGCCGTTATCACCCGGTGCTGCCGGCAGCCAGACACTGCAGTCTCAGAGGCGCCGGTGCCTGCAGCAGCAGCAGCAGCGCCGGCATCTCCCTGCCCTGCCACACACGACGCACGCTCGCCTTGGGTGGCCCTTCTACCGCACGCGACCACCGATACACGGAGCACGCCGTTCGAGAAATCCTGGAAATTCGACTCGAAGAAAACCGGCGGCGGCGGCGACGACGGCGACGACGACGACGACGACGACGAAGGAACAGCTGGCGAGTGACAGGCAGACGTTGTCAAAACGATTCAGTGCAGTGTTAGTTGCACGACGACGTCAACGCGTGCGTGGTGTACGTATAGCCTAGGCAGGGCGCTCGTCACCGCACCCCAGGCAATGCCAGGCACGCACGCATCGCAAGACGTCGCTTTACTGCGCACCAGCAGCAGCAGCTGCTGCTGCTTGCGTTGCTGCTGCTGCCTGGATGCAGTGACGTCATGGATAGATGAATAGTAATGAGCAGGCTTCGACTTGCTGAGCGACAGCTGCAGAACTCACCGCGCCGCTCCTGCCACCTGGCGATTCGCTATACGATACATTGCGTTCTTTCCGAAATTACAAAACGAGAAACAAAATCAATGCCACATAGAATGTTATCTGTTTTAGATACCTTTGAACTGCTGCTGTTGGCGTGAGAGTGTTTTACCGGTGCAGCATTTTACCGATGGCACTCGTCAGTCCTATTGATGAAAATAAGTTATTTTTCTGAAGAAAAGGTATTATAGACAATGGGCCATCATAGGCCTAATAACGACCAAAAAGCAACACACGATGACGTTGGCATTAAACTCTGTAGCAGTAGTAGCAACGAAGATTTAGCAGTATCCAATCCATGGCTCCATGGCAGTGTTGAGCATCTTTTGCACGACCGAATGGGTGAGACATAGAACTCCACTCTCTCAGTCTGCACTCACTTATTTTAATTTGCGGTGATAGCATGATGGCAACGACGCTCTTGAGTTCTTTGGTCTTGTTTTAAGACTGACTGCTCATACTGCATTAATCGACTTGTTGAAACATCTTTTTTGTCGCCGTCGGCCTACGCATGGATGTTTTCTTACTTAAAAGTTTGCTATGTAGCATTTATTCGACAGACGTTAAATAAATTGATATGAACTAGACTGAAATCTATTTTGATCAGTTTATTTCACTTCTGTTGCTTCGAAGACACCCACACACATCCATGCAAAACTGTTTTTCTATGATAGTTTTTACGTGCGAAAGCAGCTACTGTTTTCAGCGCGTCTTAGCCATCGCAATTCTGTCCGTCCGTCCGTCTGTCACACGGGTGGATTAGTCAAAAACGGTGCAAGATAGGATCACCGAATCTTCACCATCGGTTGTCTGGAAGACTCTAGTTTCAGGAACCGTAAAGCTTTTCCATAAATTCGAAGGGGGTCACCCCGAACTAGGGCGCTAAATGAGTGGGGGTGGGCAAAATTTGCGATTTTTGGCCAATAAGTCGCTAGGGTCTAGGTTACTGTTAATCACTAATAGGAAGTCGTACACTGGCTCTCGATTGGCGCCGAACTCAATGACCTTGAATGACCTTGAACGCCAAAATAAGGGGTTTTATGGATTTTTTTGGCGATTTCGGGCTGCGACAGAAGTCTATATCATTCACAAGGTGGCGGCATGGAACTATCGTTATGCGATCCAGATAGAGAATTTGGTATTTGTATATTAACTTAGCGTGAACACCCCAATTTTCAGCTAAACTACTGAACCGGAACTGCTATAGGCTTTCGCGCGTTACGTGAGCATTAGCTCAGATTTCTTATTTTCTACGCTTGAGGATAAGACGCTGTGTGGGTCTGGGCTAGACAAAGTTGTCAGTTTGGTCAATGTTGTCATCACATGATAGAAACCAGGTTCTAAACTCAAAAGTTAATTGTCCGACACTCATATGCCAGCATCAGTTGCTGCATTTGCTCCAGAATAGCAGCATCAGTTATTTATTAATGTATTTTATTAAACCGGACGCTGGTAATTGCTAAACGACAATTTGGATGTCGTCGTTTAAACGAAAACTGTCCTGTAAAGTTCTAAACGTTCATACCACAAAGTCTTTTAACCTTTTAGCCAATTAAACGTAACGCAAGTTACGCAACGAAACAAGTTTTTGCATTAATTTAAAAATAATTATAATGCAATAACTGGTGCATAGATAAATTTATTTCACACAGATCATGTATGTTCATATTTTCTTATTGCAGCCGAACGTACTACGGTTTTAACCGTTACGCATTATCATTAGCATGACAAATTGTGCAATAAATAAACGTTGATATCATTCATGTTTATGTATACTTAAACGTTTAGCAATTTTGACGATATTAAACATCCCTAATGACAATTACCGGAACAATAAGAACGCGGGAGGCGGGCATGAACGTGTAGGCTTGCTATATGGGCCCATCACTGCAGTCTGGTATAGGTCTATGACATTGATAGTATAGCCTGACGAACGCGGATATCTTGACTTCCGAATAATTGTAGTTTTACTGTGGAACTTGTTGTTACCACAGCCAACACCCAGTGGCTCTACTCCGGGTGGCCCCGTAATAGCTTAGGAAAAACGTGTTAATTTTCAACACCGTAAAAAGTGCGTTTTTACGATAAAAGAATTAACAACGCTTTTGAGCGTGGAATAAAAAATGCGACCCTCTTTAGCCGACCGTACTTAAGTAACGGTCGAGCTATTGACATGGTTGTCGTCCGTCGTTTGTCTGTCTGTCCGTCTGTAACAGACGTACCCTGGCTAACGGGTAAATCTTAGGAGAAAACTTTTAGGCGAATAATTAGCCATGTGCGTTAAACTTGGGCATGCAAAATTTTAGCCATTTAGTGCAAAGAAAACATTATCAAATTGAGGGTTGAATGAAGGGAGGGGGTAGAAAATTTAATTTAAAACTGGCCACATTTCAAAAACGGTAAAAGATACGGCCAAGGTTACTATTAATCACTAACAGGAAGTTGTCAGACAAAATGGAAATCATTGACTTTAAACACCTTAAAGGTCACTGACAACCAGTACGGTCAGCTATCCTAGCAACAGCTGGGCTTCTTGTTTATTTGATGTATTAAAAACAATTCATTGTTTCGCTATACAGTTCAAATTATACCCGTCAAACTTTGTCATCGAAAATAAGTTTATTCTGCGACAGTGAGTATGAGAAAAAAAGCTAAGTTAATCTACATACAAAATCTGCTATTATTTTTTTAGTTACCTCGATGTTTATTCTATTTACCATAATCATCACACTGACCATTTAAAGGTTAGGCCCTATTTGATTAAAAATAATTAAGATCAGCGACGTGTTAAATGGTGCGGTGGTTTTAATGATCACTATTTTACTCTGGTGAGAAAAAGTGAAAAAAAATCGGGGAATCTGTTATTATTCCATGCAGCTATGACAATACTTCTGTGGCTGGTTCACATTTTTGATCATCGTGAACACCGATACAGTTATACTCGCGTTGGGACAGCCAATTCCGTCTCGGGTACAATATGGCATCGAAGTTTTTTGTCCGTTATGGACTTGGTGTAGACTCTGTTCTGGATACGGCGTTAAATGGACTATATCACCGTTCTGTTAGAAATGTTTACCTGTCTTTCTCTGCCAGGAAGCAACCAATGTAAGCAATCGGCATAGTTCCAGCCGACTGAAGTAAAACACAGGGGTCGAACGCATCTTTGGAATTAATGCTAAACTTAATCCTACTAATACCGTGATACCGTGGTTTCAACGTTGACCCCAAAACAAACTTTTTGGTATATTTTTTTCTGCAGTAGTTGAAAATAAAATTTTGAAACTTCGTGAGTTTTAACATTTTCATGCATACATTATTTACGTATGACAGTTTTATGTGATTGATAATAAATTCATAAAATTAAGCGAACAGTTACATCGAGTACCAGCTGGGGTCAACGTTAACCCCAGATACTTTGTGTACTAACGTCATGTGGAGTCAAGTAATAAATGCAGCAACAGTTGCTGCAACTGCTCAAGAAACTTTTGCGACAACAGCCGTTGCAACAATAAATATGGTAGATGCAAATAACTACACATTGAGTCGATAAGCAAAACATCAAACTTTTGTCCACATTTTTTTTGCAAATATTGATAAAGTATTTAAAAAATCTTCACTGTTGCAAGCTCAGAACGTTAGAATACAGCGATCGCTTTTCATCGTATCATAGCAACAGTTGCTGCAACAGCTGCAGCAACTTTTGCAACAATTGAAAATACAACAGTAGCTGCTGCGACAGTTGCAGTAAATGTGGCAACAACATTTGCAGCATTAATTACCATAAATGCTGCAACAAGGACTGTCATTTCCTGCTGCAACACTCTTGCAACAACTGCTGCAACATTAGTTGCAACAGTTGCAGCAACTCTTGCAACAGCTGTTAATACAACAACAGATGCTGCAACAGTTACAGGAAATCTGGCAACAACATCTCCTGCAATAATTACAATAACTACTGCAACGAAGACTGTCACTCACTGCTGCAACATGTTTGCAATAACTGGTGCAACACTCGCTGTAACAGTTGCAACAACTCTTGCAACAATTTTTAGCACAACAACAGCTGCTGCAACAGATCGAGCAAATGTGGCAACAACATTTGCTGCAATAAGTACACTAACTGCTGCAACAGGGACTGTTATCCTTTGCTGCAACATTCTTGCAACAATTGCTGCAACAGTTGCAGACATGTTTGCAACAATTGTTTATACAACAACAGTTGCAGCAAATCTGGCAACAACATCTGCTGCAATAATTACAATAACTACTGCAACAAAGACTGTTCCTGTTGCTGCACCATTCTTGCAACGTCTGCTGCAACAATTGCTGCAACAGTTGCAGTAACTTTTGCATGCAACAATTTTAATACAATAAGAGCTGCTGCAACAGTTCGAGCAAATGTAGCAACAACATTTGCTGCAAAAAGTAACAAGTTGCAACAAGTACTGTCGCCCATTGCTGCAACACTCTTGCAACAACTTTGCAACAGTTGCTGCAGCAGTTGCAGCAACTTTTGCAACAATTGTTTATATAACAACAGTTCAGAAAATTTGGCAACAAAATTTGCTGCAATAATTAGAATAACTGCTGCAAGAAAGACTGTCACCCGTTGCTGCAACACTCTTGCAACAACTGCTGCAACAGTTGCTGCAACAAGTATTGCAACGTTCCAACAACTTTTAGGCAACAATTGCTAATTTAACAACAGCTGCGGCAACTGTTGCAGCAAATATGACAACAACATCAGTTGCAATAATTACATTATCTGCAACTACAATAACTACTATAATTGCTACAACAATTGCCAGAATAACTGGTGTAACATTGTTGCAACAACTACTGCAACAGTTGCATCTACATTGTTACAACAGTTGTTGCACATGAAATTAAACATAACAAATAAATAACAAATTAGAAGCAAATTTACATGCAGAAATGTGTTAAAAATAGGTAAGAGTGATCGGGGTCAACGGTGACCCCAGTGGTATCGAATGGGTGTAAAAAATTGCGGTAGTAGGAGGGTTAAATTAGAATCTTCCGCAGACTAAACCCTGAGCCCAACAACGCCGCAACAACGTCTTTCAGGCTAAACTGATGAGTACCACGGTGTTCTAGACTACGACTTTGACTAGACACCATATTTTGGTGGCCGTGTTGTGAACGATTTAGTTACATTTGTGTATAGCTGTGTAATAATGAGTCGGCTCGTAGCGAGAGAACAGTGTCACCGAACAGTGGCAGTATTAGGCCAGTTGGCATAGTGTTGTACTATAGCTATAGACTTCACTGTCAGTCTCTGCAGCTGATCTGGCTGATTATTGGCTGTTAGTTCAAAGGGCGCTAGTCCGAATTTGGTCAGATTCCGGTTCACTATAGCTAGGGGGCGCTATAGCCACAAATGCCATTTATTTTTATTTCTAAACATATCGCTAACCCCAACCTCATCTCTAACACTAGAACTGTTCGCCGTGTTCGGACTAGTGCCCCTCCGCTGATTTGTAGCAAAGAATGAAGACCCTGAAAGTGAAGTTGTCGTGTCGTCTGTCGCTGCTGGCACTGTTGTGGTTTGATCGCTGTTACCCGAGTCGAACTGACAGTAACAGTCCCACTAGGCCTAACAACTTCTTTCCGTTCGGCACTGACGAAGGCGACAGCATAGTCACAACTGGTTCTGGTAACTGCTACGGACCAATCAGTATTCCATACGACGTTTTCAACCACAAAACAATCTACGTAAGCATGTCTTTATTATTTATACCGGTATTTCGTTTCAGTATAATGTTTATTTCGTAAATATTATCTGGCATTGGCAAAAAAGTTACTTAGCAACCGATACATCCGATCGCACCCATAGTTGTTTGACGTGTCCTTTCTAAAAACAAGAACTTCAGCTGTCGCTAGGATAGCTTACCGTACTGGTTGTCAGTAACCTTCCGAAATACGGCTAGTTTTTCGTTGAAAAACGCATTTTATCCTCTCTTTCTTTTCATTTAACCCTAAATTTGAAAGTGTTCCCTTGCATTAGATCACTAAAATTGTGCATGCTTATGTTTAAGACGCATGGCTAATTAGTCGTGTAAAAGTCTTCCTCTACAACCTAACGTTTAGCCACAATACATCTGTTGCGGACGACGACGGACGGACGAACGGAAAACGACAGGCGACAACCGTTACTTGCGTATGATTGGCTAAAAATCTTCGCAATTTTTCGCATAAACAGTAAGTTATGCCGACACAAAATGAAGTCCGTGCTGAATATTTCTGTCGCAAGTTTATACGATGACCTCCACCATGTTTTAGAGATTCTGAAAATATGACGACTAAAACATTGAAAAATCCCTGATTTTTATACCACCGCACTGCCAATGCCTCCGCGAATTCTTTGGCCAGAGGTCAGCCGCATGATTCTTATTAGTTTGTCGCCGGACATGTAGTTGCCTTCGAAAGTGAGGCAAAAAATTAGTGTAACTGGCGCATTTAACAGATTTTTTTTTACAAAAAATGGCATCTTAAAGTCTTTCAAGGTCACGCGCTTTAGGGTCTTTAAAATGCACACATAGCGCTTAATGACGTAACGTACAAAAATTTTGGCTTTAACTCTAATGGTTCTGAATATTACAGCAAGGTCTAAATCGATGCATTCAATCATTCAACGCCGTGGTGGAACGATAAAGCTTTGCTTCACGACGACGTTGAATCCGTCGATTGCCAAAAAGCCAAGTATGGTCGGTCGGTCAGTCGGTTGATCCTCGATATTTATTATACTGATGTCATAATAATATTATACTCTTTCTTCGCTATGCTGCATTGGGATAATAGCATGCGAGGTGCAAATGCAAGTTAAACATGGCGAGTTATAAGCTCTTATCGACGAGTTCGTGACTCGTGAGGTTGACATGTTGACAAAACAGGTGTGCACGAGTGGATTAGTGTCATTCGGATCACCTTTAACGATCACCCATGGATCGATTCCACGAAACGATGGACCACCTTTCATAGCCGTCGACTGGCGGGACTTTCGCCACCCAGGACGTGTTTATTATCGTTCAACTACGTCAGGTAGAATCTCTTCCATTGCTATATTTGTGGGTTGGGTGAAACTGAATCACTGGCATCTGTCTGCCATCGGTCTTTCATACTGTTTCAATTTTCACTCGATTCGATTTTGATGAACAAACGTTTGAGAATCGAAAGTAAAAAGGGATTAGTTGCTGAAACATAATTTATACGCGCGACAGCAGAATGCTTCGCGCGTCTTAGCCATGGCCTTGGCGTCTGTCTGTCCGTCCGTCACACTCGTGATCTGTATCGAAACAGTGGGAACCATGATTACGCAGTCTTTGCTCTGGGCTGCCCCGAGGACTCGTAGTTTTTGTGACAAAATTTGGTGTTACTGCATACGGGCTTTCCCTCGAACAAAGGCGTAAAAGTGGGGTCCCACTCTAAAAAGTTTTTATTTTATCGCTGTTGGCTTGTCTAGCGTAAAACAGTTGCAGATATGCATAAACATTCTGCGTATTTTAAAATAAGCATAGTTGACAAGCTTCTTAAGGGTATCAACATTGATGATCTTGAACGAAATTAAACCCCTAAAATAAAGGGTTCTAATAAATTTTTCTTGATTTTGAGCTGTAACGCACATTTTAAGAGCGAATTGCGCTACAATGGCTGGAGATAGACCAAGATAACCTGATATAAAACTCTTAGCATTAAACGTAAACAGTTTAAGTCCCGACCCTCCTGAAGTTCAAAGAGACCTGCGCACGCTGGCGTCAAAGAACGGAACCACCTGAAAAGTAGTTATTTTACCGCTATTGGCTTGTCTGGCGTAAAAACAGTTGCAGATAGACACAAAGCTGCTGCGTATCATAAGAAGCACTAGTCACGAGTTTTTAGCGGTGTTAATATCGATGACCTTAAATTTTTTAGTGAATTTTTGACAATTTTTGGTTGCAGCACACATTTTAAGAGTGAATTGCGAGGAAGTGGCCGGAGATAAACCACACCAACCGGCACATAAAATTTTCAGCATTAAACGCAGAATTTTGCAGTCCCAAGTTCCGACCTACTACGTTCAAGAAGGCCTGTGCAGGCAGGCGTTCAAGTGGAGTAGGCATACTCCCGTAAAAAGTGGTTATTTTACTGGCTCGTTTAGCGTGAAAACAGTTGCAGATAGACACGGACATGCTGCTTGTCAAAATTACAAGCACTAGTGACGAGCTTCTGACGGGTGTCAACATCGATGACCTTGAATGACCTTGAACCCTCAGAATAGTGATGTTCAGTGTTTTTTTGCAATTTTTGGCTGTAACGCACATTTAAAGTGTGAACTGCGTCGAAATGCGTGGAGATAGACCTGGACAAATTTGTTTTTAGCATAGAACACGCATTTTAATTATTTAAGTTTTAACCTCCTAAATTTAAGGAGTCTTCCGTACGGAGGGTTCAAGTTTGGGTACTCCTTCAAGGTGCATTGCTATTTAGGCCCCCTATTGCTCGCTGTACACCGATTGCCAAGGTGGCAGGACCGCTGCTGTCGCTCGTCACGTGAGTTTGCTCAAATTACTTAGGCCTGAGATACAAGCATTGATTGATTAATTGAGTGATTGAGTGATATGTCTGTGAAATGTTGTAAAAATGCAAATTTTTACAAAAAATACATAATATACCAACTTTAACACCGACCGTAAATTTGCCTGATTTGATGTATTTCTTAGTCAAATGACCGAAAAAATTTAAGAACGGATTGTGATGATTTTTGAGTGGTGACGTAATATTTTTATCTCTTTTAAATATAATTTTTGTTTTACGCAATTTTGACTACGCTTTGTCCTGTTTTACTGTAAACTATTTGCGCGTTATATATCACCATGATAATGGTAATGACAGCAATATGAAGTCAATATTTTTGTGAATCTGAATTGGCAATTGATTTGCAGTTTAACACTTTGTTGTGTTATTTGAATGCTTTGGTTTCAATTGATTCATGATAGTTACGTATATATTTATTAAATATTATGTCAAATTTTAAAAATAAAAATTATTGAGTAACTTAAAAATTTAGTTTATTCGTGTAAGTTGAAGAATATGTTCACAACGAAAATGTTTAGGGTTACAACGAATAATTAATTTAAGCGTCGTGTGTTGCAGTAAACGATTCACTGTTACGGAGGGCAAGTCAGACCGTTCAAGAAGCGTTGTCGAGCCAAGGTTACTGTGGGTTTCGTTCTACATGGGTTCTGCTTATCACATGGGACAATGTTAGCCAAGGATCGTATACTGTGGTACAAAATAAACGTATTTTATATTATTTTGTTGTAGTAAATCAGCAGTTTCGCGCCAGACAAACGTGTCGCGTAATCAATCAACGAATAATTCAGTCACGTTATGTCAATTTGTCAATCAATAAATAATTATTAATAATTTATTTATTTTGTTCAAACCACTGTGATTTATATACACACAACACTGAGAGCAGTAAAAACACCAAAAAACTAGAAATTCGAGCAAAGCCCAACGTGAAAGTCGCTATTTTGTCGGCAAACGTGAGAGGCATGATTGTGCATGGTTGATAATGCCATTTACCGATTGTCGACATCGTTTCGGAAATATTCGCGATCGAAGTACAAGTTGTCTAAAATTTCGAAAAATTTTAAACGTTTTGGCTTCAAGTTATATGAGTGCAGGCTTTCAAAATATGTGCCGCAATTTTCTTACCTGTTTTGCGGCACATTGGTGAAGTTATTGTGCACTTACCCTAGTAGCAAAGTATACCAATTGTAAACCAATTTTCATGTTTAAAAAATTGTACAGGCAGCATCCTGTAAAAGCCAAAATATGTTTTTTTCGAATAAATTTATTTTGCGTGAATAAACATTCAGACTCTATATAAAGTTCACCAAATTTTGTATTCGAACGTGGGATGAATCGCAGTTGACACCGCCGTTTTCGTTTAGAAGATATCTGCCATCGCCATGCAATTGTCCTCAAAATACTAGCGATGCACGCCCAAAACTATTATACCCAAATTTTTATAGGTGTCTCGCGATGCAACGCGTTGACAAGTTTGGTGAGGTTATTACGACGTGTATGTCCCTGCCCGGTTTCTATTGTTCCAATTTTTTTTAACTGAAGTTTGTAAAATACACCTCTTTAGCTTAGTCTGCGTGGCATGTCTGTGAGATTGTGCGACATTAGTGTGACCTTGCCTGAGGCACGAATTGACGTTAGTGTTACCCGGGGGCGTGGCGAGGTGGGGGGCGACCAGCGAAGCGTAGCGAAGTCTGTGATTGGTTGCTGCCAAGTTACGTGTCGGCCAATTAGGTGTAGGCAATTGTTGTGCGACGGCTAATCTGTGTACTAGCTTATGCCTATATACATGTAAGTGAATATGCCTACATGTTTCAGCTTCTACAGACGAATTAGTTCTCTATAAGACACATTCTTTTAAACCCAGTAAAATAGCAGGGTCAAAATTTTTATTTTTTCATGAAATGTACTTCCTATACACAAGTTACAGTATAAAGTACAGCGTGAAGTAAAAAGTCTCATATATACTAAATTAATACGAATCGGCCTACCGTCTAAGTTTTATCTGAAGCGACAGTAACTTTCTAGTAGGCCTAGAGCTGTCAAATAAACGCGTTAAAATCTTAATTTTAAAATAAAAACTTTTAAGCTTTGGAGTAGAGTCGCCGACAGTTTAAGTTGACGACGGCGACGTTATTGTGCACGCAAGCTCCCCACAGTCTCCGCATGGGCGGTCGCCGCGCTACCCCCGCCACCCCCGGTCACACTAACGTCAACCGACGACTTGAAAGAGAGTCACACTAATGTCGCACCAGCGTTTCGACGAGCCCCCGCTAATTGGCGGGAATTCCTCTATTTAACTAAGTTACCGTACGTGGCGGTAACAGAGGGACAGACAGACATATTTGTCATAGCTAAGTTGACAAATTTGCATACCAGACTATGTTGACGTTCTGTAAAAAGCAATCCCCCAATTTTTAGACGTCTCGATATTTTGGGACATACGTTGTAAAAAATCCACCTATTGCCAATAATGTAGCAAATGTTTACGGCCGTCGCTATCATTGAAGCGTGAAAACAGTCATAATTATGCATGTGTAGCTGTTTAGCAAGTTTATTACTTTAAGTAGGCCTATAGCGATGTTTTCGATGTTCTCATAATGTGGCTCATATGTTTGTACAGGGATCCGGGTGGACATTTCAGCTCGTTCTTACTTCAGACGCAAAGCGTCATGTCATGATATTTCACTACGGTCGTATGCCATATTCCACGCTTAGGCCTGAAGTGAGCGATTATACCTTTTTAATATCACGCATGTGTACATGTATATGCTGTTTGCTTATCGGTGAACTTCTAAAGAAAAATACTATTGTTGACTAAATTCAGTGTCTATCTAAAGTACAGTATTACTTTGCATTAACGTTTTTCGCTTAGTAACGTAAATACTGTCGGTCTATGAAACTAAAAATAGGTTTTGTGGAGAGAGGTATTTGTCCCATTTACAGCGGTCTGCAGAGGAAACGCCGAAAACGGCGATTTTTTGGTGCTTTTGGTCGCAGTATGGTTGAAATCTTTAATACAAATTAGTACGCCAAAGTTATTGTATAAGCTTACGACATAAATAATCAGCATTGATTTTACACTGTGGGTGCTTCAGCGCGTGGTTGAGTTAACGATGTTGTTTGTAGTTTGGCTTCGACGCTCGCAACAGATACAACTATGTTAATATTCTGTATAAGGAAGCAGAAAGAGGCACAAACGTTGGTACACCCGGACGTTGGGTGTTTCCAGCAACTATGTATGCCGGTAACAGATTTATATATTTTCATAGTATCAACTTTGTTTGCTGTTTTTGCTTAAGAAAACAAGTGAACTGTTAAAACTGTGAACCAGGAGTTATCAATTTATGTGTTCAAACATTGTCAATAAAATGTTATTTTCGTCGTTGTTAGTGAGACTGGTGGGCAGTGGAAAGACACATGAAGGACGCTTGGAAGTTCTGTACAATGGAAGATGGGGCACTGTTTGCAACGATTCTTTTAGCAACACAGAAGCCAGCGTCATTTGCTATCACTTGGGCTTCGGGTAATACGTTTATACAGAATCACAAAAATAAAAAAAAAGTTTAAGCATGAACATCGTGCACTAGCGAAGTATCGCTACTGACTGAATAAAAGGTGTCGGCACTTATACAGCATCAAATTAGCTGTTTGCAGCTATTATGACTGAGGTCGTCCTAACAGGCCGCACTACGGGTCCTGTTTGTTTATCTCTTTATCACATATACAAGCTTCTAACTGATAAACAAAAATCATGGCAAAGCCAAAATTAACGGTGAAATTTGCAGCTCAAAAAGTCAACGGTTACGTTTATCCTGGCACAAACTTCTAACAAGAAATACTTTAGATTGCAACCAATCTAATGTATACTCCGCGCATGATAAACGCCGATACTACTACTATTACTAGTCTACTACTACCACTACTACTACTACTATTACTACTACTATAGTATTACTACTGCTACAACTGAAACTAAAGATCCGAGACATATCTTTTACAGAAGCTGAGTTATAGCCCATTTTGTCCCAAATTTCGTTGCCATGGCAACGGGAGTTAGTTAGAGAAAAATTTGGTTGACAGCGTTCAACGGCTAAACCCCAAAAACCACATATAGACGCAAAACTCGCAGATATCTTTTACAGAAGCCGAGATATAGTCCATTTTGTCCAAAATTTCGTTGCCATGGCAACATGGGTCGGTTGGGGAAAATTTGGTTTGCAGCGTTCGACGGCCCATTTCCGAACCCCCTCCCCGTAGATGCAAAGATCTCGCAGATATCCTTTACAGAAACCGAGTTATAGCCCATTTCGCTCCAGATTTCGTTGCCATGGCAACGGGAGTCGGTTGGGAAAAAATTTGGTTCGCAGCGTTCGACGGGCCATCCTCGAAAACCTTCGCAGATATCTGTTACAGATACCTAGTTATAGCTCATTTTGTCCCAAATTTCGTTGCTATGGCAACAAGGGGCAGTTGGGCGTAAATATAAATGACACTATTAAATTGGCCGATCCCCACAACCCTACCCTAGAACCAAACTGAAAGTGGATCGGATGATAGCCATTTGAAGTTCTTTCAGGAAGGCTTTTCCAGGAACGGAGGTCATCCGGTCGTCGGCCGTCGGTCGGTCGTCAATATTACACTGATTTCATATACTCCTTTTCGCTGCGTTAGGAACGCAGCGTGCGCGGAGTAAAAAGTAACATATGTTCACTTACGGCTGGCGGTCACACACTAAGTGCGGATGGCCGTGCACATATCAACACAGAACGTGTCGACATCTTTGCTTTTTACGACGTGTTCGGTATTTGTAAAATAATGAACACCACTGTATGGGAAAATGTGGCTTGGTGGCTTAGTGGTTATGGCACTGGATTCGTGATCGAAAGGTCGCGAGTTCTACTTTTGGCTGGTTCGCTACCAACAAGTAATGAGTTTGGATAAGTTGCTCTCACGCGTGTGCCTCTGTCAACACTCATCAAGCTGTATAATTTGTCAATTTCATCATCATCATCATCATCACCGCTTAGCACCGTGGAAAGCCCTACGTGCCAGTGGAACCCCTTCGTTTCTGGTCCAGCTACTGGAGAACATGCACCAGTGTACTAAGTCACGTGTTCGAGCAGATGGTGAACCATTTGACACCACTTCTGGCGTACGCCAGGGCTGTGTATTAGCGCCAGCATTATTTTGTTTTGGATTCTCAACAGATGCACAGAGTCCATGGGTGTCACAGTTGGTTCTACTCGCTTTACAGATGAAGCCTATGCCGATGATGGTGTTCTGTTCACTGACTGCCCGTCAAAATGGCCAGAAATACTGACACCTTTGATGCTGCTGCTGAGACCATGGGACTACACACATCATGGCAGAAAACAAAGATTCAGAATATTGGCCATGGTACACCGCCATCTTCAGTTTACATGCAGGGCAGTGGACGGACAGTCGAAGCAGTAGATCAGTTTCTATATCTTGGCAGTGCTATTAATTCCGATGGACGATCAACGCAGGAAATACGTCGTCGGATTGGTATGGCCTCTGGCGTCATGGGCAGATTGTCCAATGTGTGGCAGCAATCCAGACTCAGCCTGGCAACCAAGTTCAGAGTTTACAACTTGCTTCTTTTGTCTGTTTTCCTGTACGGATATGAAACGTGGACCATACTGAAATCTGACGAACGGAAACTGGAAGCATTTCACGTCATGCCAGCGACGCATCTTTGGAATCCGCTGGTTCCATCGCGTAACCAATGCTGAAGTGACCAGTCAGATGGAGCAGGAAGATCTCACCAGTCACATTCGTAGACGGCGTGCGGCGGTTTTTGGACACGTCCGTCGACTACCTGAGGAGGCGCCAGGTCGGATGGCTATGCGACTGGCAGTCGACATGCGAGGTGGAGGCCATCCCAACAACAACCCACATTGGAAGCGACGACCAGGACGACCGAGACACACCTGGGTCCGACAAGTGGAGTTCGACACTGGTACCTCCGCTGATGTTGCATGGGACATTGCCGTCGACCGCTGCAGTTGGAGAGCGCTACGACCCCAGCTAGTCAAGCGTGACCGATGATGATGATGATGACCCCTTATATGCGTGTAACTACGGTTTGACGTTCATGCAACGGCTTAAGACCAGCAAACGGAAATCTTACATTTACCTTACTCTTGAGAAAAGCAACAATAATTTACAGAACTAAAAACTTGCTGTACCAGATACAACGGGCAGTATATCGGCGGGAGCGGAATGCGAAATCTCAGCAAGCCAATCTGGTTGAGTGGCGTTCACTGTACTGGCAGTGAGACGGGCTTTATGCAATGTGGACACGCGAGCTGGGGAAGACACAATTGTGATCACTCACAAGATGTCTGGATGTCGTGTTACTTCGATGCTTCAAACCAATACGCAGGTAAAATATTTAATGTCTGTCTGCTTTTTTGTTTTGTGTTTAACTTCGATTGTCTTTGCATTTATACTAGCTGAGCTCAGTGTGCGAACGTCTAGAGCTAAAATTCCATTTTTTCGCAACAGCCGTATTTTGTTTAAATATTTTGAATTAGTATTTTTCAGCTACAATTTTGTATAAATTGATTCTTCTTCTTCTTCTTATGGCGTACTCTTCCAGAGCGTAGCCGTGTCCACGCTGTGGCGCCAGTCCGCCCGCCCAGAAGCTTTTCTCCACGCAGAAGAAAGACCAATGTTCAGAGGTCTCAGGTCTGCCTCCACCGAACGTAACCAGATGTAACTGGGTCTCCCTGCGGGCCTTCTCCAATCCGGAGGAGGCTTGCCTATCGAGGCAGCAATGGCACGATGGTGATCTTCGTCAGGAGAGCTGCGGGCGATGTAACCGAAGAAACGGAGCCGTCGGCTTGTAACTATGCTGGATAGCGGCTGGCAATTCGAGCGGGACCGGACTTCATCATTGGTTATGTGGCGGGTGTATGGGATCCTCAGAATCTTGCGTAACGCCCACATATCAAACGCATCCAG
>Ga0056128_1003309_pt1 | contig 19729 bp, 13 predicted proteins | sample WorMetLIZISLAND2_FD_71113 | JGI IMG/M metagenome (GOLD analysis project Ga0056128, IMG submission 71113) | Marine gutless worms symbiont microbial communities from Max Planck institute for Marine Microbiology, Germany - Olavius geniculatus... ... | reverse complement strand
CTGAATGAAATGTCAGCCACAGTGTCAGAAATGTGAACAAAATGTGTTTTTACGCGTTATGTCAATTAAGCAATCATGTCGCATTGAATAAAAAAAGTGATATTTTGTTTGTTCTATTTTCCCCAGGTAGTGTAGAAACAGATGTTGAGTGAGATAGGAAATTAAATTGTCACTTGACTACAAGTTGTCTCAGGAATATTCGTACCAAAAAATTATTAACATCCGATAATCCTTCTTCACGTTATAGTCGAAAATGTCGGGGATGTTTTTTTTGGGACACAGTGTAAATCACGTTTTGAATTAAACATGATTGATTAACTGACTGACTGATTGAGCGAGTGAAAGACCGACTGACAAAATACGACACGCTTGCCCCTAAAACTCGTATTCGAGCACAGTGACCAAGTCCAAGGGAACTCTGTTTGCTTTTTCCTCGTTATACTCTAGGACCAATAAACGAATTGCCTAATCAGTCTAATTGCTACGACTGGAGTATCAAACGCGGATTCTCGGATAACTGTGCATATGCCTCAGTGTACAACACCTGAAGAGACCTGAGACATAGCAAGTGGAGAAAAAAGCTGTAACAATATGCAACAACAGGACGTACAGCTAAGCCAAAGAGACGACACAGGGCCTATATACCTTGCACTGACAGTGTCGACAGTCATATTCCGTCCACGAGCTCCCGTGAGACTTGACCTGACCTTCATTGTCAAGACAAGAAGCAAGCTTCTTTGTTTTCCTGCGACCGCGCGGCATCGTCCTCTCCAGCGTCGTGAGCTGTCAGCAGTAAACAGCACATCACTATTTCGTCACTTACACTAAAATGATGGGCCTAACTAATTATAATCAACCTTTATTCGCCTAAATAATTATTTCGGTAGCAGGCACACACAGAGAGACAGACAAACGGGCAGACAGACGGAGCGAACACAGCGATTAACATTTTTCAAGCAACAACTTCACAAAATATGTGTAAAAAAGTTTGACTGAATGTGATTGGTTGATTGGTACGATCGATCGGCAGAAATTCGCAAATGGCGTAGTTTATACAATGCAATGCGAATTTGCGTAGACAGTATTAGCTTATACAGTTGCTCCCGCGTGTAGGGCTTACCAGTTATTCGGAAGAGGAAAAGGCCAGCATGCCCAGACGCTATGACTTAAACGCAAAAAGTGCTCACGAAAGCGTTCTATAAACCTAAAAATGCAGCTAAAAACATTTTGACCGGGTAAATGATCTCAGACAGAAATTTTCTTCTCGTCGCCTTTATACATTCCAGCATCTTCTACGGCTGCCAATAATTTTTCTGTCTGCACTAATGATTATTGAACCAAGATACAACAAAAAGTTTTGGATGCTCCGTCATAATATCTGCTACATCGTATAAATGCGGAAATCCGACAATAATTCGGTAAGCAACGAAGACTGAGAGAGTTCGAGCTGACTTTGTCGCCGAGCTGATGGACGGTTGACTGCAGATGCTGCAGCATGTCTTCCATGCCCTCGATGCGCACGTCGACGACGTCCATCACTTTCTGTGACATGTGCATCATCTCGTCGCGCATCGTCGTGTCACCGTGCAACGACTCTGCGGCGGCTGCGGCGTCTGACTGATGCTGCTGCTGCTGCTGCAAGTCGTACCGGTCGACGGCGGGAGTCTGATCAACGGATCGCCGCGTCCGGAAGTGATGCGTGATCGATCGGAAATCGCCGGATCTCGCACAGTCTGCACGTCGCACGTCACCAGTAAACGTCACCAGTGTCACATGTCTATAAAACGCTGCCCGAAAACGTGCGGGATTTGGAGTGTTCCACGAATATTTATAAATAGTCTTTGAAAACATTCTTATTCTCGCAGTAAGCCTACTAGTGTGTTCTGCACATTAGCAGTTTTTACAAGAATACACTGTATAAATTCACTTTTGACATTTGACATGGAAAGGACTAGTGGTTTCTTCATTAGTCGATTTTAGGCCGTTGTCATGTGTAAAACAAAAATTTTGAATCAACTTTGCAACATAATTTTTAGCAAGAGGCACGCGTTATGAAAATAGACCGTTATTGCATTGTAGAATATAAACAGTTATCCAACACTGTCAATCGTTGCAGCCTCGTACGGTTCTAAAGCACGAAGTGACAAAAGTAGCAGCCGAGCAGGCTATATACAGACCTCGGCAGCACTGCGCCCACACCTTGAGATCGACTGTAGGCACATCGTCACAAGACACCTGTCCGTCTGGCAGTGAAGGCAGGTAGAGGAACACATCTCGTGGTAGTTGACGTATAGCGTCCGAGTTGTCGCAGATGACACGTGTCAGTGACGCCTGGCGCAGCTCCACCAACTGACTGGCAGTGAACACACCCGCGTTCTCATACCAGAACCTGCGACAAATACAGCGACAGTGTGATGCACTGTGCGCCATAACAAGTATATGTGTCGGCCTATTGCCGACATAATATCCAGCCGTCCGTTATATGCATTCGCCCACTGTGCTGCAGTGCGCAGTCGTAACCCTGACACTCACCCTGAAAACTGGCACACTAGTTAATCCTGCGTTGGGGAACGTTCTCGCCAATTTTGGTTACCTATGCTTTTAGTTTCCAAATCAGGAATCCGTGCGGAACATACAAACATCAAAAAGAAAAAAGGATGGACGGACAAACGGACAAACAAAACCCGTAATGTGGCCGATTAGGATAGAAACATGACAACAGTAAACATGTTACGATTATGTTTCTGTTGCATGCTGGAACGCTCTGGAACTGTTTGTTTTTTCGGCTCGTTCGGCCCGTTTCGCTGACTTTATATTTTTTTCATAATGAAGACTTCCAGTCCTGATCAATAAGAATACAGCCAAATGAAAGCTATATGAAAGTTCAATCAAAAAGCGTCGTCGATTGCGTATAACTAAGTGGCTCGCTTTGGATTAATTCGCCTCATTGATCTCGATCCTACATACTCGTTTAAGCAAACTGGTATCTAAGACCAGCCATGGCTCAACCCGCTACACTTTCACCACACAGAGACAGACACACACAGAGAGAGGCGTTGACGCCGAGTATCGACAGACCTGTCTCCGTCTCGCAGTCGACGAAACTGGTCGGCGATGATACACATAAAGGTCGGTCCCACCCTGGCGCCATCGACGACGTCTTCGACCATTCCGCCGACGAAGAGATCCACGTTGTCTGCGCACACCGACACAGGCATACCACATCATGTCACTCAGTTATTATTAGTCTTCAACCGTTATTTTTGTAAAGTTAACTATTATAACAGTTTTAATCGTTTTATAGCTCTAGTGATAATAACCAAGACACTGTTCATGGTGCTGTCATCATATCAGAGCCACGATGACAGAGAGAGAGAGTTCAACTGTATAATGAAACAGCGCCAACTGCCGACTAATCCAACGTATACTGGCCACTGATTGCTAATGTCCATACCCACCATTTTATGTGACAAACCAGATAAAATGTACCACATAAAACAGACGCTGAGCAGTGTGAAGTGTCTGTTAGCATTAGAGGTCAATTTAACAATATGCGCTATATAAATTTACATTTTACTTACTTACTTACTTACTTACATATGTTAAACCACGGTCTGCAGTGGGATCTAAAGAGAACTTATTAATCGAACTTATACCTTCCAGACTTCAGACATTGTTTTAACACACTTGGTCCACGGTTGTCAACGGTCAGTCGTAGAGCCCGAGCTTACACTGTCGTTCGTTTGGTCACGCTCAAATGCAGCCGTGCAGTTATACCACTTCAGACATAGTGCTGAATGCAAGCAGTACGAGCGCGGTCGTGCATGGAATATGCAGTAGACACCGTATTGCTGGAGTGGGTAAGCGAGTACGCAGTACGAACTTACACCACTCCAGACAGCGTGGTATCATAGTTAAATCACGCTGAGATCGCATTGACTATGCACTGTCGTTTGCTTCATGATGCGCGACTGCAGCGAAAAGTTGTGATAGCAATGCCAGTGCAAGCTGAGCGTCGTTTAAGTTGAATGAACACACCTGGATGTCGGTAGATGTCGTGCAGTTTGCGTCGCACGTGGTCGTCACTAATCTCGGCTCTGAAGTCATCGAACGAGTAGGCCATGTCGAGTCCGCAGTGGCGCCGGTAGTCGTTGTACGAGCGCAGTGCGTGGTCGCGACCTCGCTGTACGTTGAACGCGCCCAGGTCCAGTGCCACGTCGTGTGCCAGTGCAAACAGTCGCTCCGTCAACTCCACGTTCATCACTTGGCCCGGACGAGTTCTCTTTGCCGCTAGCCCCATCAGTCCGCGGATGATGGGGTCCACTCCGCCCTCCTCGACGAGGCGGTGCGGCGCGAAGAATGCCCGGTGCAGGGGGAGGTTGCCGGCATGGATCGGCTGATAAGACTCGTTCAAGCGGGCGATCACCGGCTGAACGAGCGAATGGCCGAACCGAAACGCCGCTCCGGCAAACTCGTTGGACGTGCGCGGATCAATCGTCGGGTCGTACCCGTTGTACGAACCTACGACAGTAATAGGCAAAAGTTATACTAAAAAGCAACAGTTTAATTAATTTATGCTAGTTAGTTCTATGGTTTAATTGAAAAAAATAGTTTAATTATTAAGATTTAGTTGGCAACTATATCGGTTTAATTTTAAAAAACCAGTTAAATCACTTGTACGATTTTGACTAAGATGTCAGTGGACTGACTGCAGTGAACTGAGGGTAGCAACTGTCGCAAGAGTAAATGAAAATAGATTCATACATTAAGAGTGACTTCATCTTTGTTCAAGTGTTCAAAATGTTTAGATTCTTCTTAAACTGAAGCTTACTTGCTGTCAATATCAACAGCATTTTGTCGCCTATGTGAGCTATGTTGCAGAAATTTACAACAAAATAGTTGCAAATTAGTTGCGGAAAATTTTCAATCCAAAACTATTAGTTTAGTTAGCTATATTTTCCAAAGTAGTTACTAACTAACAGTTTATTTATTTTGTTCTGTTAAAATTATATAAATTTTACTACTTATTTAAGTTATTTCAGTTAATTGTTCATCACTGACCTATTAGACGCTGGAAAGCGGATTCTCCGAGCAGCTTGGGCAGCCAGTGCTGATAGGTGATGTGTTGAACGACGGCGCCAACCACCTTGCGTGCCTCGTGGTAGACGGTGTCACTGTCCCAGTGAGGGTTAATGGCCAACAGTTCTCCGGCCACCCGGTTGTGTTCCCGCAGCCACAGAGTGTGCATCGCCAGCAGACCGAGCTGTTCGTTGGCGCGCGGGTCACCGGCCTGGAAGCACGGAACGCGCCGCTGACTCGCATCCATCTGTACATACATACAAACACGCCCTCGCCACACAGCCAACTGAAATAGCATTCACTAGGTATAAGTTAAAGAACACTGCTTGCAGAATGGCTCTAAAAATTTAACCGGACGCGTAACCCTACTTCATAACGCAATCGTATAAGACACGTTATTGAAGAGCCGTGATCGTGTGGGCCTACATGACATGACACTTCGATCCCGAGTACAGCTTAACATACAGCGACTTGGTTGACGTATAATAAGTTTACGCAATGCTGTTAAAACTTAGCCAAACTCCCACTTCAACTTGTACACTACAAACCCAACTATAACCTGTCACTAATCTAGACAAAATAAGTTATCATTTTTTTCTTACAAAAATGCCTGTAATTTTATTTTTACAAATACACGGCACAGGAAACCAAATATTTTTTAAGAGCACGTGAATACATTTTGGTCTAAAACAACACTGACGGACTGGGGACTAATGTGGTCAAAACCGACAGCATCAGATGAGACCAGATGCAGTAGGGTCGGTCACCTGGCAGTCGATGAATTCGCCCTGGTTGGGCGGCAGCAGCGGTTTCTGCGACTGAGTTGCTGGCGGCGAGGTTCGCATCAGTCCACGACCTGACGCGAAGTCACGCAGGTTGCGTGCATCGTCGTCAGCGTTGCCGTAGATCATGGAGGCGTCGATGTACGAGGTCAGCGCATTCAGCTGCTCGCGACGAGTCACCTCGTTGAAGAACACCGACGTCGTTCCACTGCGTCGAACAAACGCATTATCACCCTGCTCCAATAATGTTATATTCTACTGTCCAGCTCCACTGACAACGGTCGTTCGACTACGTTAATGAGAAGAAACGTGGAAAAAACTTTAATAAAAAATCACCGGATTTCTATTATATCGTGTGCTATTATGATTTAGTGGCTTTACAATCTTATTTTTGTGTTATTTTATTACTTTGTTAGTTTTACAACTTTTAACTGTTTTGGCTGATACTGCCTACGAACACAAATGTGCAACTTTCTGTGTTTTCTTTTCAGATGCCTTAAGGTATAGCACCAGACAGTTGCTTCAAAAACGACCTTTCGTTTAATACCATGCACCTTCACAGTTAATTACCATTTGACCCGAGTAATTTCGGCAAAGCGTCGCTATGGCTGTCATAACAGAACTAATGTGTTGGACCACACACACACACACACAAGACGATCACACTCAGTTCGCACTGGTAGACCTACTGTTTTTGCAATTTTCGGCTGCAGTCGTGCGTCACAAAGCAAACGGCAGTGTAGCCTATGCCATCTAAGCGTGGTTTAAGTACAATATCGCACTGTCTGGAGTGGTATAAGCTCGTACTGCATACCCGGCTATGCACACCAGCAGTGCGGTACATCTAGTACCAACCTGCCACACATGGCGCTGGATCGGACGAATCCAATACACCTACGCCGGCGCACTCGCGGGTCGTCGGCACTGACTGGTATCGGAAAGCAAGGACCGCTAGCGTCACAGGTCTCGTTACAGTTGCGACCGTCACTGAAGCGCGCGTGCGCGACCGCCGTCGGCACGTGGTCGATGTCGTGGTCGATAAACTGTCCCCACTGCATGAACATGTGACTGTATGTGTCATCGGGGGTTACTCGTGACGTGGACAAAACGTTGACTGACACGGCCCGAGCGCTGGGCAGTCGGACACCGTTGTACAGGCGCTCCGGGTCCCAGCCTGCAACAGTTTCACCCGTCATCATACAGTCATCACTACATCAACCAGACAGGTGTAATAACAGATACTTTATAGTAAATGTCTCTGAAAACTTTGCTTAACAAACCAGTCAGAATGCATGCCAAAAATGCACTGGAATACGTCTGTTCCAAAAATATGTTTTATGTTCACTAACCGAACGCCCATCCTGCCTACCTTCGGTAGTCATTCCCTTGTAATATATTCCGAAATATTAACGTTATAGCTATTCACAGTTGTTAAACGAACACAATGGCGGACGCATTCAGTCGACGCAGGCGAGTAGATAGCATTTTCTAAGAGGATATCAACATATAAGACCAAGTAATCCAAGAAATTTCTGATAAAATGAAAAAAAATGCAACAGAGTCAGGACACAGAGTCACAGACCTACGGGTAAGTTGAAGTTGTTCTCGTATCGCGGCGGCTGCAGCCTGAGTAGCGGCGACAGCGACGCGCCGAGCATTGGACGGCGCAGATTGTTGCACGTGCCATCCAGCGTCCGATAATTCTGATGGTAGCACATGTCCTCACAGTTGACCACTCGCCGATGAGACTCACATCCCGACAAACTGGCGATCAGAGTTAACTGCGACGGCGACAGCAACTGCTTGTACGTCACCTCTGCAGTCACGAACAAGTGCTCACACGTTAGCAGTGAAATAAATAAAATAAAACAAGTTTTGAAACGAGATTAAACAACGGTAAACAATCAAAAACCTCAAGAAAACGGCATACCTCGTATATCTTGCTTGCGTCGTGATGGCCAACTAACATCTACGATACCGACGCAACTTAACAGTTGAGCTGAGTTAAGTCGCGTTCGCATCGTAGGTGTGAATTGGCCACGATGTAATGTATAGATTGTTTACACGATCGAGCAAACATCGAGCAAACATCGAGCTGGCTCAAGCAGGCCTATTGGAACCCCGCCCCCTGGCTCAAATGTAGGCCTAGACTTAAGCTCTTAGCCCACAGCTGATCACATGTTACATAGGCCTTCCAGTTACAACCCGTCCGCCCTCCTAATTAGCATGCTAATTATTATAGAACGTCAAGCTAGCTGTTCGATGTTTGCTCGATCGTGTAAACACCCTATTACGATGATATGCCACTTAGACGGCTGCGCAGCAGCGGCTTCCAGGTCTTATAGTGCGCCCGTCCACTCCTGTCACCATCGGCTGCTGACTCAGTTAACTACACGAACCACGGCGGCGTGGCCATAGTAGCGCCTGTGCGCGTTAAACTGGCGAAGTTGTCGCCCACATTCAACCCACAGACGTTCGAGCTGCTGTGTGTCCGAGTCACGTCGTGCGGCACGTCATGCATCATCGCGATCGTATATCGTCCTGGGTCGGACGACATAACGCAAGCGTTCCATACTGAGCTGGCAAAGCTGCTTTAGTACATGGCGTCTTTTGCGTCGCCGATCATTGTGACCGATGGTGACCTCAACGTGCCCTTCGACCGACCAGACGACGCAAATACCGTCAAAGTCAACTACCTGCTGGCATCGTACGGCGCCATGCAACACGTCGAACAGTCTACCCACGCCCGTGACGGCATCCTTGGTGTCGTCATTACCGGCGACGACTGTCAACCTACTGACGTCACGGTCGTTAACCTCAGTGGCGTCCTGAGTGATCACAATCTCGTACAGTGGCGGTTCAATTTACGACTGCCGTCTGAACCAGTCTACGCGGAGCGCGAACGACGTCTGTGGCGCCAATTCGACCTCCCCAACTTCAGAAATGCATTAACGTCCAGTCCAGCAGCGCGTCCAGTTCAAGTTGTGTCTGCTGACATTTAAAGCGCTGACGTATCTCGCCGATCTGTGACAACCAGTGGCATCAGTTGGCAGCAGAGAGTCTCGGCGACCTTGTCATCAGCCCAACTGTCACGTACTTTGGTGCTCGGTCGTTTGCTGTTGCAGGACCCAAAACCTGAAATCAGCTTCCGGCAGACATTCGTGCAATTGACTCAGTCAACGCGTTTAAATCTGCTTTGAAGACATTTATGTTCCGATGATAATTTGTGTTGACAATTTGTGTAGACTAGACACGTCGCACCCTTGTAATTGGTTTCCGTGTTGCGGCGCGATAAAAATTGTCAGTGTTATTATTATTATTATTACTATTATACTGTGAATGCAAAAGCGGACTTTCAGTTGAAATATAAACATTCGGATGGCCACATCTCATGTTGGCACCGGGTCGACACATTTCTGCCTATGAGTTAGTACCGACCTGGATGGGTGCTGATGTTGTACGAGTGTCCGGCGTTGACGTCCGCCAGCAGTGCTTCCAGCGTCTGTTCGTAGATCTCGGCGGAGCGGGCCAGGTTGAGTGCATGTGAGGGCGGGTAGCGTACAAACTGCATCAGATGCTGGGCGGTGCGCGCTGAGCGCAGGTCCGCGCGTGTTCTGTTCACAGCGGCACTCACTCTGCGCGTTGTGTCCGTCAGAGTCGCGTTGATACGTCCGTCCGTCGGACGAGCCACTCGTGCGTCTGTCACACACACACACAGACACCCAAAGTCCAAAAACTCAATAACACGCCACAACCCCAACCTGCCTGACTGGGGTTATGGCGGGACGCGTTCACCTGCGTCGGGTAAGCGGTAACTGTGTGATCCCATATGGCAGGTGACGTTCCGTAGCTCTGAGATGGGTTTCTCATAAACAGCTATACCATTTAAGCATTTAACCATCAACTCTTCGTTACCACACCAAGATCAGTTACTTCCGTCCAAGACCAAAAATGCGAGACCAAAATCGAGATCACAGATCAAAATCTGAACATCAAAACCAAGATCATTGTCCCGAGACCACACTCTTGACAGCAAAACTAAGGTCTAAGGTAAAACGTATAACGCACTGCGCGAAATTATCAAGTTTTAAGTGTAATTGTAGCACGCTGCACTTGCGATCGCGAGGTCATAGGTTCGACTCCCGGTTGAGACGCTATCCAGTGGTTACTCTGATCTGGATGGGTGACTGTCTGCGAACTGGTAAACCATATCTATCCACCAACACCAAGATCAACTCAGCCTTCTATCCCTCGAGCGTAGGTAACTCGAGTACCGGCCTATCTGGCTTGGGTTGCGGCGAGGCGCGTCACCTGTGTCGGGTGGCAGGTAACACTGTGTGATCCCATATGTCAGGAGACACTCCGTAGCTTTCAGACGAATAGGTTTCCCATGAAAAGCGTTACCCTTTAAAGTAAATATTCACCTCTTAAATACTATGAAGCGCTGCCGCTGAAGCTATCTGTGCAGTTGTGCTATGACGCGTGAATACAGACCCCAGACGGTGAGTCGTGCAACGGCGCGGGTCGTTCCCGCCATGTTCTCCGCCACGCACTCGTAGTCTCCCGAGTCACTGACGCTGACGTCACGTATGACGAGTACGGAGCCGTCATGCGTGACTGCGTGCTTGTTACTGGTCGTCAGGACGACCGGCTCGCCACCGCGCTGCCAGCGCACGGTCGGACGCGGCTCACCCGACACGAAACAGTCGAACGACACAGTGCTGCCTGTCGGCGTCTCCGTGTCTCGCGGTGGACGATACACCGCCGGCGCCACTGCACACAACGCAATCGTCTTCCTGGTACCACCTAACTATAGCACTATGTCTGCAGTGGTAAACGGGGTGTACAAAGCGAACGAAATGAACTAAACTAAAATAACAGAACCACGTGATTTCAATTCAGTTGAACTCATTTCGTTCGCTCTGAACGCGTTTTTAGGCTGCGCTCTAGCGTAAATGTCGGCGGCCGTGAATCCGAAAAAAATGACGAATGCGAAATACCGTATTCTGACTTGCTAAGTCACTTGAGGCGAGGTCACGTTCGCAACACTCTCAGACGTTCTTATTGGCTTTCTCGTAAAATACGTTCGCAATGATTTTTGAAAACTTTTCATAACATTAAATTCATCATCGTCATCGCGAGCATGCTGGAGCGCAACCGTAGCCAGGAGCTGCATCCGCCGTTTTATTAGTACTACTACAAATGTCACTTACATAGCATACATTTAAATACAGCGTATGTAGCAAGCTAATCTACGGACTAAAACAACTGGCGGACAGCCTTGCCTTGTGTGATGACGGCTAGCTGAGCGCTAGCTGAGCGTCTGCCTCCCGCGCTCTCAGCAACACACTCATACGTGCCGGCATCACTGGCGTACACCAGACCAATCGTCAGAGTTGTTCCACTCGGGTTGATCGTAATCCGTCCCAAGTCCGACGTCAGACGCTCCCCTGAGTCACACAGTCAATCATTCAAAACAATCAAGCAAAACACATTCAGTGGCGGATTTAGGAGGGGAATGACGGGGAGCGCAGCCGCCCCCCCCCTATTAACTAAATGCATCTTAAAACAAGTAGAAAAATTTGCACAAAAATTCATTATTTTCGAATAAAATTTTTACAACTTTTTTTCATGCGGGGCACAGCCTTCTTCCCAGTCCTCACCCCTTACCCTTCTCTTATTCCAAAATTTTGGACCCGGCGATCCGCGTCTGAACACATTTCTATAGCGTCACATGTCGCGAACGAATCAAAGGCACATGATGGCAGAGACTCAGCTAAATGTTCACGCATACTACAGGGAATATATCAAACGATTCAGATTTTAATCTATGCTTACAAGTGCTGATAAGTTCGGCGAATCTATAATTATAATTTATGTAAAAAAACTGTTAAGTTTATATACAGTGTAAAGGTGACATCATGGTTGTAGACATAAAACAGCACAAATCACAATTTAAAAATTCAAACTTTACCATTACACAGTTAGCAAAGTTCTTCTGACATTGTATAAATTGTTGAAATTGCACAATGCCAGAAAAACTTTGGTGACTGTGTAATGATAAAGTTTGAATTATTAAATTGTGATTTGTGCTGTTTTATATCTACAACCACGACGTCACCCTTACACTGTAGCCTATATAAACTGAGCAGTTTTTTACATAAATAACTAAATACATCCGACGACATAAGGCGACATAATTATGCAACGAATAAGCAGTTACAATCTTGCAGTGAATGAGGTAGAGAAGAGAGTGCTGACCGTCCTTGGTCCAGTGGATGTGCGGCAGCGGAGGTTCACTGGTGACATCGCACGAGAAGAACGCCGCATTGCCTTCTACGACTCGCTGATCCTTCGGACGCTTCACAAACTGAGGCGCTCCTATTATACACGAGCATTGTCATAAAGTAACGACACAGACTGACGCCTATTTATCATCAGCCTCTATTGTACAAGAAATTTGAGCTAATGCTCACTGACGCGCGAAAGTCTATAGCAGTTCCGGTTTAGTAGTTAAGCTGAAAATTGGGGTGTTCACGCTAAGTTAAGATACAAATACCAAATTCTCTATCTAGATCGCATAACGATAGTAGGGTGGCGCCACCTTGTGAATGATATAGACTTGTGTCGCAGCCCAAAATAGCCAAAAAATCCATAAAACCCCCTTTTTGGCGTTCAAGGTCATTCAAGGTCATTGAATTCAGCGCCAATCGAGAGCCAGTGTACGACTTCCTATTAGTGATTAATAGTAACCTAGGCCCTACCTCGTTCCACCCGTGTGACAGACAGACGGACGGACAGAATTGCGATGGCTAAGACGCGCTGAAAGCTGCTTTCGCGCGTAAAAATGACCTGGACAGTGTGTCAGTAGTCAATATCTAATCTTTAAAATAGGGATGTTTCAGTTTGGATTGTGATTGGCTGTGACGTCATATAGACGTCGTCACCATGGTGGCGCATCATGAGCATTATTATAGCTAGCGGTTACGCTGCAGCGCTGTGTGTCGAGGCCGCAGACCGAGATGAGGCCCGAAAGGTCGAAAATGAAGGCCGCAGGCCGATACAATGGCAAAGATCAAGCGGACAGGAAGCGTAGCGACCTGTCCGCTTGTTTTATAACATGTTAGTCTACTGCAGTGGAACTGGAGCGTGGTATGCAGTTATAGGCATACTAAATGTGTGCGTAAAGTGCGTAAGTAACGACGACAAGTTCAGCATCCTAACTCGCCAAACCATCTGCTTAATACAAGTGCGACTGTGGACTGTAGTCGACGGCGACCGTTTCTAAATATTTCATCGCAGTCGTATTGTAGGCTATTTTACGCGAACCCTAACAAAGAGATGGTTATACGGTTTCGTTGCAGTGGAGAACGGGGCATGACGGGAAGGACGGCTCACCGTAGACATGCAGTCGCGCGAACTCGGACACGCTGCCGAGGCTGTTGGACGCGACGCAGCGGTAGACGCCGGAGTCGGTGCGTTTCAGCGCAGTCAGCTGCAGTGTGCCGCCTTCGTCAACACTCAGCCTGGCATCTACTGGCAGCTCCAGGTCGTTCTTGAGCCACGAGACGCTGGGACGAGGCACCCCGCTAGCACGACAGCGCAGTGTCGCCGACGCGCCTTCTAGCACCGACTGGTCCGACGGCTTCTCCACGATACGCGGCCGAGCTGCACAAATACTTCCATACGTTCATTACTGGGTCAGACGAATTCTTTCACCAGCCAAGATCGATTGACTGATTGATCAGTGGTAAACTTGAAGGGACGTGAAGATCCCACAAATTGTTAGCGCCTCTGAAGCTATGCATACGGCGCTAGGCCTATATAATAATAATAATAATCTGACTTGTAAAGCGCCAGTATGTGCTAAAAAAGACTTCAGTTAAGTATAATAATAATAATCATAATAAGCACATGATGAAATATATCAGCTTTTGAATAGGCCCATACAGAAAGTTACAGTGTAAACTTACCTTGCAACTCAGATATATTTAGAAGCTGATTTATATATATCATGAAACAGCGTTTGGGGTGTGATAAGATCTTTAATACCGTAAATAGTAAAAACATTTTACTAACAATGTAAGTAATACCCAGTTTACACACATTGTAGACGTCGAGTTAGTTTCATCGCATGAACGGGGCATAAGGTGAACAGAAGCTGGCATGCACCTGGTCTGGAGTCGTCCATGTAACGCAGCTGAACGGCTTCAGCCTTGACCTCTCCAAGCTGGTTCCTTGCCACACACTCGTACACGCCCTCGTCAGTGTCTCGTGCATTCTCAATCATCAGAGTACCATCCTGCAAGATGTTGTACCGGTTGCTTTCGTCGATCTCATTTGTTCTTATCTCCTCACTGCAACGTCGCACACAAGTTGCTAAATAAATTCCGTGAATAATCTCAATATTACGCTGGCTGCATTTTTAGTCGATCGGCCTTTTAATATCATCATCTCGCCACGCTATACTGCGATGCTTGTCTTTCGTACGTCTGTCTGTCTATCTGTCGTCTGTCTGTGACGTTTTGTACTGTGGCTGAATGGTATAGCTACGTCGCAGGGGGTCGACGATTAATATTGGATAAAGTTATAAATTTGCAGTGGTGCATGAATAAACAGTATCTACAACAGATACAAAAATTAACCGAGGCGAGAGACTACATATTATACTGCCGTAGCGCAGGAAAAAACGGTATTTAGTGCTTACCGGTTGCGATACCAGATGATCTGAGGTGCTGGGTCGCCGTCAGCGCGGCAGTGGAAGTATGCCGTGCCACCGAATGACACCTCTACATCATGCGGTCTTGTCGTCAGTTCAGGCTCACCTGCAGCGTTCACCAACGTCAGCGTCAGCAGCTCACAGGCAACAAGAACAAGAAAAAAAGATCTGCGCATTGCGGCCGTCCTAATAAACTGCAATACGCTTCTTGCCCGTCCGTCTGTACGGGCCCCTAATTCAAAAACAAAAAGGCGCGGTAAAGCCAAAATTGGCGTGAACGTCGCCCAGGGCCGGATTAACCCTCAGAACAATTTTTAGTTCTAATGAGCAAAGGTCAGGCGGGCGGCAGCACAATATGTCGGCGCTGGACCGCACTATTTTTCTATCTTAATCAAGGTGTGCGAGTGTGGAAGTACTTACGACAGACGATATCGTCGAGGACGCTGGACAGTGACTTGCCCGCCATGCTGGCCGGCTGGTCGCACGTGATAGCGGCCTGTAAATGACCGTCCTTCAGCATGTCTGCCAACCACATCATCCCGCAGTCGCACACTAACGCGTTTGAGTCCAAGCGACTGTAACAGACACACACATTACGTTCTACGTGTTCGGGAATTACCTCTCACACACAGGTGATTGTGATCGTATTTTGAAAATTCACCATTTTCGACCGACATCTGTAAAATAATACAAGATAAGTACACTGCTAGTATAGAACGGTAACTGGAAATCATATATGGTTTGTTGAACGTTACCATTTTCGACAGCATTTAGTGACCTTTGAAAGCCATCTCAACTATTCGTCCTATTGCTTCTGAAAAATTTTTCCAGGTCCATCGACACATGTATATCTAAAGCGTTGTCATTCGTGGCTTCTCTTATTATTACGAGCTGGACAGCAACAACGCATCGATGACGACGACTGCAGATAAAATATATCAGAACGATTTAGATCTTCAGAATAAAATCATGTCTTCAACGTCAACTTAACATCAATCTCATGAAAGGCAGTGGCGGTTCTAAGCTGAAATATCTGTGAAGGAAAGGCACAGCGGGCTGGAGCAAAACTGGGGGCCTGTGTCCCCTCCCCGGCAAGGGCCTAAAACCGCCACTGATGAAAGATCAAAAGTAGCTGGCAGATAGGAAATGAGATTATGTCTTTTCAATGCAAATTTACTTGCCAAAGTTTCGTTTCAGTTTGTAATGTACATTATTCACCAAATGAAATACGCAGTACGCCAGTAAGTAACGCGAATTCACGAGTCATAGCAGCCGGTGGTATCAGCAATGCCAATAAAAGTTTACGATGTCGACTCAAGTCAACTGACGTTGCTTATCATGACGTCTACAGTACAGGCAATCTACACTGACCAAGGGCAGGAGTAATTAAATATCCACTCGCGATCTGTGGTGCCCTGGACACTTCCGTATGTAACATGTCCGTTGTTACACCGTAAACAAGTTACAACGCTAACGTTTTTAAAAAATCTACCAAGAGTTGACGCCGTAAGGCGCCGGAAGAAAATACTGTCACGGCGTTAAGACAAAATCCCACTTGGACCAAAATCCAGTAGTGCAATCCTCACAACATTTAGCATGCATTAGAGTCGTGGAGTGCATACATAGGCAAGTGTGGAGAACAGCTAAAAGAAACTACACCCGGAGTCCGTGTAGAACTCCTCGCATTCGCACAACACTACGAAGATAAATAAACCCCGAAAACAGCAAAGACAGCAACGACAATACCCATCCCACGAGATAATTTACACACAAAAACGACACTAGTTTGCGTTGTGAGGGATGTAGACCTATAGGCAGTAGAGTTGAATGTAAACGACAAAGAAGACGTAAAAGTCTACAGATGAACGGAAAGACGAGCTGCCATGCAGACAGACAGACAGACAGCAAAGTAATTAGTAACAGCAAGAGCGTGACGCCACGCAGTAGCAGCAGCTGTTGGGAAGGTCGGTTCGTGGCGAGGCAACGTGCAACAGTAAATCGCAATCGCCTCTACTCAAGAGCACGATAGATCACTGGACCACAACGTAAATAGCTGCAGGATGCCATAGTAGAGACTTGATGCAGATACAAACTACGTCTAGACAGCAGCGCGCGGCGCTTACTTACAGACGAGCAAGTGACGTAAGACTGGACAGCAGGCCTTGTCTCAGGTGCTTCAGTTGGTTATTATGCAAGAATCTGCAACAGCATACAATGAATACACTGTAAACGAAACCCAATACACAAACATGCATTCATTGGTCAACTGTTAGATACTGCCCCAGTAGCTGTAACTAGACTAAAAGTGTTTGAGAGATAAGAAAAGCCCGGTACGTACGGGCCGTACCTACGGCTAGTGCGTACCGGGGTTAAGTAAGTTACCGGCATCGCGAGCACGAGTGTGCCTTGGTGGTGTAACGGTAACGAGCGAGACTGGTGACCGAAAAGTCCCAGGATCGACTCAGAGTCGGGGCACTGTCGGGTAACAATCTTGAGCAAGTTGTTCACACACATGTGCCTCTGTTCACCAAGCAGTATAATTTGGTACCGGTCAAAGAGCGGTGACGCTCTGCGGCTGGGAAGGTAACCGTAGGTCTGGCGTCGCACTAGCCATGCGTCACGGACTTGAGCGGTTTATCCACCTACGGGCTCAAAGGCCTAAGAAAGAGAAATGAGCACCCCGCCTACGCCCCTCTGGGGCACGGCACCTTTAGCTTTACCTTTATCACGAGCATTAATTGCTGCAAGTCTATGTGCGCACTACGAGCGTAGCGTTTCGTTTTTAAAGGCAATAACAGCTGCATGCGCGGATATAGGAAAATAGTTACGCGTATAACGTTACAAAATTACACTTAAACAGCATGGGACAAGCTATCGTGTACTTTACTACCGTGTACAAAGTACACGTCGTTCTGTCAAATGAATAGGCCTACAGTGCGACCGAGACGAGATCGAGCCGCGCCGAGTCACCGGTGCATGGCTAGTACAGGGACTACTCGATAATAGCTAGAATTAAAGGTCTCCTTGGCTAGTATGAAGACCAGGTACGGTCATGCACGAGCCGCATCTCTGTGGGTGGTACAGCAGCTGCGGATTGCACGCTGCAGATGAGTGCAGAATGAATCACAAGCAGCAGAGCACGAGATCGCCCGCGGCAGTGACCGTGGTCAGTATCTAGATAGATACAGCTGGGGCCGATGAGCAAAGCTCGTCATAAAACTATAGCCACTGACTTAAAGAGTTCGCACAAACGCAACACAAACTGCGGTGCAACTGCAATACAAAATGCATTTCGTTGTATCAATTGCAGTAGCATTGCACATGTGCTAATCTATTACAAGAGCTTCTTGTAGGATAGGAATGACTTTTACTGTTTCCATTCTCACTCACTCCCCAACTTAAGCTGAAAATTGTGCCGGAATATGCTGCAGGACCAATGCGCCTGGTGGCTGTTGACGCAGCGGAAAGTGTATCCAGAAATTAATCCCGCGGGAATTTCGTGGATTCCGTGGGACACCAATTACGTACACAATTCATTCCTATTTATGTGCGTGCCTTTTCTAATTATCTGAGCTGCAAATAAACGTAGCACCTGAATGATGTACTTACAATCGCTCTAGGGACGTCAAGCTGTCGAATGTTCCTGGTTCAATGTCCGTCAATTCGTTGAAATGTAAATATCTAACACATCGATACACCACAGAAAGTAGGCTAATGCCAATAATGATAATTTTGCCTCAAATGGAAAACTGTTAAGGAGAAGAATGACTTTGAAAGAACACTGATTATGACAAGAGCAGAATCAACAACTTTGTCAGTTTCACTTACAACTGTTCCAGATTTGTGAGACCACGAAACGTCTCCGCTCCCAATGACCGAATATGATTCTTGTACAAGTATCTGCGCAAACAACAAATAAACCACGCGGAAATTCTGCATTTCACTTGACGCACTAAGTAAGTAAGTAAGTAGGGGGCCTAAGCGAAACGCAAATTCATATAGCGCATAACGTTAAACAACCATACAGCACGGCCCTAAATCAACGATAATTTGTTTAGGGGACTTTCTAGTATGACGAAATTTTCATTGTTAGCAGCATATAAATAAAAAGTTAATAGCATGTAAGAAAATCGCACACATAAATCCGAATCTTGTTTCAGAGTAATGCACCGCTCCACAGACACAAAAAATCATTTTCTGACTGTTTCCTGGACTAACGCTTTACCAGTGGATCTAGCAGTAGTCAGACTACTTTGGCTACTGTATTTTTTGATCGACTCACAGATTGCACACAGTGGCGTCATTTCAGTTAATCGTTAAGGGCTCTCAGTAATCACTGGGAGTTCTTGGAGTGGTCTCAGTCTGCGTAACATATTGTTCTTGCACCAGTAACACTGTTTCAAGGGTACGATTAACAGGAAAAATGAAAATCACAAATCCTTTGGGGATCCGTAAACCCCTCCAATCCCCCTAAATGACGCCCCTGATTGTACGCAATGATTTTCGGTCGCAAGTATGAGAACCGGAGAACAAGGTAATGCAAACGTTAAACAGACTGCAGAGGTCATCGCGTCGTGTTGTCGATCGAAGCAAGCCGATCCACATGAAGGCGGACCGCACAAATCAGCCATCCGATGTGTGACAGAATACGTCAAAACAAACAACGTCGCTATATTTATACCAACACGACGCAATAGGCGCACGAACGACTCAGCTGCTTAAATACATATTTGTCATTGATCGTGCGACTTACTTAAGGCGTGTACAGAGCGACGTAACTGAACCGAACTGACATGGTTTAGTTTCTGAAGAACTGACCAACGGGTGAACAGGGCGAGCTCAATGGTCATTAGTTGACGCGTACGTGCGCGTAGTCACTTAGTCACTAACGCTGCTAGAATTAGGCGGTGCCTACTTTGTCCGCAGTTCGTGAAAGTAGCACAGTAGCACCGTCTTTATTGTTCAGTTCATATCCGCCTCAATTTTGAACTGATTCTCACCCAAGACGTAATTACTGTACAGGTATATCTGTACTGCAGCGAACTCTACATGGCACAGCTTGACCAGAAGGTATCCAATGACCTTGTCAAAGAGCTGAAAGACATCTCGCCACCACTTGCTGACAGCCAGGGTGATATACTGGTAGAAG
>Ga0056128_1003308_pt1 | contig 19729 bp, 11 predicted proteins | sample WorMetLIZISLAND2_FD_71113 | JGI IMG/M metagenome (GOLD analysis project Ga0056128, IMG submission 71113) | Marine gutless worms symbiont microbial communities from Max Planck institute for Marine Microbiology, Germany - Olavius geniculatus... ... | reverse complement strand
TGACTGACTATTTTTGATTTTCTTTAAATGGTCAACTTTCCCGGAATTGGTTCATGTTAGACCAGGCTTCCATGATACGAACTTTTTAAGAATTGCTGGAGCATATTTTTTCCAGGTCAGGTAGATGCTTTTTCTGTCACCAGACCGTTTATAGCATCAAAGCAGTGAAGCAGCATACACTGTGCTGTTCTTCACAGTTAGACCCGTAAGCGACTCACCAGCCATTTTCTCGCTCGCTCATAGACAAATCTCGCTCGCACATGGAAGTCGATTCCATAGTTGGCTTCCTTCAAATTTAAGTGTGTGATACCCAAGGTAAAAGCAATTGAGGTCTCCCTAAACATCGGGGGTCGAAAAGTCAAAACTTCAACTGCTGAAATTTTCGATTAATGCTGACAATTTTAGATGCATGTTCTTGTTTATTTCCAGCCATTTTGGCGCAGTTCACTTTTTAGATGTTCTTCGCTAATAAGCCCTTTGTTCTGGGTTTCAAGGTTGTTCAAGGTCGCTGATTTTGGTGTTGATTGAAAGGACTTATGGACTTTCTATAACTGATTAATAGTAAACCTTGGCCCATCTTGCACCGTTTTTGAGATCCTGAAACTTGACTCAGATTTGTGGCAGTTGACAGTGAAGATTTGGTGATCCTGGCTTGCACCGTTTTGTTACAGTCGCAGAGCATGATAGACAGACGGACAGAGCAACAGACATATGCAGTAAGACAGACGCCTCGGCGACAGCTAAGATGCGTGAAGCATTACATACTGTCGCACGTGAAAAATCATGTGCAATTTTGCGTGCAAAGGCCGTCCCTGAAATGACCTATACTGTGTCGGGCGGGACGTTAAACCCTACTCACTCACTCACTCGCTGATGTTAATTTTATTCTGCTGATTGTGTGTGTGTTTTCTGTTTATGTGATGACTAAGTGTACTTTTGTTCAGTACCCAGTACTTGCTGGGAACTTTCTTGGGATAGCTGATAGGCCCACATGGCAGCCTAAGCCTACAGGTCGGCACTGGCTTCCCTGCCCTGCATTGGAGTCTGGAAAGTGTACTTTTTTTGCGGTTTTTCAGCTGCGTAATTTGTTATTTAGAGGAAGTGTTGTACTGTTTGTTGAGAAGGGCATCGAACATCTGAAGAAAGAATCCGGAAAGTGGAAAAAACGTACTTGCTGGATGAACCTACAAGATGTGTTTGGCGGCCCTTTCTCTTACATCTGGTTCTCTCCGTTTCATCACGCGGCCACAGCATATGATGACAGCGGGCCACCTGAAGTCTGTGTTTACTCGACTCTGTAATGTATACAATAGTGATTTGCAGCATTACCTGTTTTAAGAACCAGGTTGCAATAACCCAGGTAATGGTCCTATTTTCAACTTTAAAGCAAGTAGTGGAAAACGACAATGAAGTGGCATGTACATATCTAACAATATTATTTCACAAAGTTAGGTTTTTCATATAAAATGTCTATAATGTGTCTGTGATATCAAACATGCATAGTCTATCAACGAAAATACCTGAAGTTGAATCTCCCTTGCAGTACTGAATTTCACCACAAAGGCTGCAATAGCAAGATTTTCCTCGGTTTCTTCAGTAATTAGTGCAAGAGAGCGGGTACCACTTATCCAGATTTGGAACCAGGTACGTGGTTCTTGGTACAAACCACTAGTATACAGGCTGCACTGATTCTCTTGGCTTGTAATAGGAAGGATCATATAGCCATGATTGGTGCCTTACCCGACGACCATCCAGGATATCACGATTACTGTTTATTATTCTGTTTTTTTGTGACTGCCACTGCATCGCAACCTGCAAAATAACATGATTTTTATTGAATTTTTACTAAACTAAGAATATTTTGCAAATGTTTTGGCTACTTTGTTTTGATTACTTTGTGCTGTTTTTTTACATTCCTCTGCTTTTTTCCAGTACCATTGCAGCCAACAGGAAAATCGACAGTCAAATTTTGTCTTTGTTTTGTCTTGGTTGTCGTATTTTTCTACTGTGATATCCTGGGTGGTCCATTCAGCTTTGATGCATAGAGCAGCACTGTTTAATATATATGTCTGGTTGTAATCACACTCTTGTGTTTCAGAACTGATGCAGTTGGATAATACCCGAGTTTATATTTTTTCACAGTGCATTCGTTGTGCAGATTATATGCAGTGTATTTGATGTTAATTTTTTACGCTGATTGTCTATATGTCCTCTGTTTATTATCTGCTGTGATGACTGAATGTAGTTTTATGCAGTTCGTTTTTTTTCGGCTGTGTAATTTTGTACCGCTGGCAGCGTTTGCTTTGCGAGGCAATGTTGACCGTTGGTGGTATCAAACATGGTATGCACTGGTGATCTGCGTGGGGATGCGGACAATTGTATTCCCACAGTTTTCCACAATAACAGTGTGTGTTTGAATGGACTCATAGGTTGAAATAATACCTTAATAAGTTATGCAAATTCATCGAAAAACAACCTTCAATTAGATACTTGTTGACGTTTTGGCAACCACTGCTGCTAGACCACTAAGCCGGCTAGCCATGAATTTCACGGCCGGCTTAACATTTTTGCAGCTAAGTTTTCGGCTTAGCCACGATTTTCGAGGCGATGGCAGCTTAGCATTTTCACTACGTTCCTGCAGTTTTGTGCAGTTTTTGATAAAATGTCAGAAAGCTTCACTAAGACATCATAAACTAACTGTTCAATAACAAAAAGATAACTTTAAGTGTCAAACTATTTTTTGTACAGTTTTCGCTACAGTTTGCTATTAGGTAGTGTTATACTTATGTTATGTTGTTTACTTATGGTAGGGCAGAATCACAAATTTTTTAACTGATTGTAGATTGAGTGTCATTTATACTGCAGATGTAACTTCTATGGCGCTTTGTGGTTTTTAATGTTCGCACAAACCGATGTTAACAAATTTTTATCGGCTAGCCGCGATTTTTGCGGTAGCGGTGGCTTAGGTTTTTCGCGGCTGGGTCCTAGCTTAGCTGCAATTTTTGTGATGGTGGCGGCTTAGCAAAATCGCAGCGGCGGTGGCTAAGTCGGCGGCTTCTTTGGAATGACTGTCCACCAGGTGTTGCTGCAGCAAACAGTAAGTAATCATAAAGGCCGCTTTCCAACGATGCGAAGTTGTCAGCTTGACTTTTTATGCCTCTTTTCATTGTTATGCATTGCACCACAGTTAATATATATATAGAGTGCACAATGTCAGCCAGTGGCCGAATCTGAGGCCACTGATTAATTGACAGTAAACGGCATCAGAACCGGATATATTATATTATTATGGGTAGAGGATTGTTAATGCAGTAGGCAGATTTTTTTAAGGAGTGGGTGAATTGTTGTTATTCCACTCCCCAAAGAATAGCATGTCAAAACTTGCTTGGGAGCCTCTATTTGTGAGTAACAGTCCACCCCAGGGTGTAAGAGTATATAATCACCAGTGTGAGACTTTATGGAGAGCAATCCTGTATTGGGATACTGTCAGCATTATGCTTTTGTGTTGTCCGTCCATGCCTGTATGTCTGTGCAATTATTATAATATTTGTTGCGTTTCCACAGTGACTGTGGTATGCATTTTATTATAGCGCATCTTGCGACCATAATGCACTGATAAGGTTTTGGACTCACGTGGTCTAGGAGGTCATGGCATAAGCAGATATGCTAAAAAGTGCTATTTTGTTGTTTTTGATTTACGATATCTAATGATATAATAGTTTATATAGCACAGTTATGTCAAAAAGATTTCAGATGCACTTTGGTATGCAGCCATGAATTTTGATTTTTTTTTTGTTTTTTCTATCACTGTTTGCTTTGCATTACCTAAGTCCTAAGCCAAGCAGTTGCGTAGAAAGACCAACTCAGCTCTTTGTATTCATAAAACCGGGCCGTAAAGTTTTTTTGCAAAGTTTTCTAATTATGATTGTTAGTTGACAATGGTGTTAACTGCGTGTTGGTATCTGCTTACGACGTGCACATCAGTGTCAGTTTTGCTATAGGTTGATAGATTAATTTAATTGTTAGTTAGTGCTTAGCTTTTAGAACTTTAGTTACTCTGGGAGAAATGGGCTTAGGATATTTTTATAATTTTTTTTGCACAGTGATCCAAATTCTTTAGAATGCGGGTGATATTTAAAATTTTTAGATCACTTCGTCTGTATTCGGTATTGCACATTTTTGTTATGTAGTTGGTGGTGTTCATTTTCTTAGTGTTGTTACTTCATTTCCGTGAGCTGGCAGTTTGGCTGCTGTGAGCGTGAGGTTATCCATGCTTCATTTGTGTCGCCATGGAGTGATGATGCTTAAAACTGCCTGTAGGCCTATGACATTACTTTCAATCAGTCTTCCATGCTCCCCTGTGACTAGGGATTGCAATCCCGGGATAGATCCTGCCAATCCCAAATCCCGTGATTGGCAGTGTCCCAATCCCGGGATTTTAAGATTACAAAAATTCTTAAAATAGTACTTTTTCGGGTGTCAAATGATAAAAATAACAATTCTGCATATAATGAAAAAAATATTTAGTGTCCCTGCTGCAGGGCCGGATTAACCTTCAGGGGGCCCTATGCCATGCGGCAACTTGGGGCCCCAGCCCTTCCGCAAGTAGAGCCCTGCTAGCTTTTGTATGTCATCTTTAAAGTATCTGTTATACTTTTCACAGCTTGTTTTGTAGTAATGCATTTTGTCGCAGTGGTGGATCCAGAAGTTTTGAATAGGGGGCGGAATGGTGGGTGGGGCTGAGGAGGGGTCTCTGCCCCTGTACCAGAAAATTTTTGAAAATTTTATGCAAAAATCATGCATTTTGGTGCACTATTTGTACTTGTTTTAAGATGCATCCAGTCAATAGGGGGCGGCCCCCCTTGAATCCGCCACTGTTTTGTTGTTTCTCCAGTATGACAAAACTGACAACTAGGCATACGAGGTTTACCTTTGTACTTAGCGGGCTTTAGCCTGTGGCGTATAAAATTTGTGATGCCTTCTTGGCGTCAAATTTGGGTATTGCTTAAAAAGCTCAATATCTGCTAGGCCTACTATCCACTAATTTAGCGTGAAAATAGTTGCAGATAGACACATAGTTGTTACTTAGCGCCACATCCACTGCTTTTTTGGCGCCTAGGCCTACATTATTGACCTTAAACGACCTTTAAATTCAAAACCGGTTTTTTTTTTGGTTTTTGACGCGCAACAGCTATGCTGTACGGCGTCCTTGACATCGTCGTCTGTCCGTCCGCCTGTACGTAACGAATATACTCTGACTAAAGGGGAGGTATTAAAAGAAAATTTTTACACGAATAATTAGTGTTTTGTCGCGGCTCTCCGTGCACAAAATTTAGTTGGATACAGGTCAAGAAAAAGTGTTTAAATTTAAGGTTGAATGGAGGTAGTAGCAAAATGTGCGTTTTTTCAGTGGAAAACTGGCCTTATCTCAGAAACGATGAGAGATAGGGCCAAGATTACTACACCAATAGGCGACTCACAAAACACCTATGGTCAAGTTCTGATGGAACGATGACTGCCCCCCTTGAAGTCCATATATCTGCCCCCCCTTGAGAAAAGTAATAGGCTCTGAGCGTAGTCCTCAACGGACGTAGACACCCCTGGGCTGTAGCGCGTTTTTCCTAGTGACTAGCTGGGCTTATTGTTTTTCGCGGTTTTAGGCTGCGACACAGTTCAACAGTGGATTGTGCCGACTGCATGGAGTGCGGATGAACCAGGATAACATGCGCATGATTTCTCACGCAAAATGTTTGAGTTTTGACCTACTGGATCCAAACTTCAAGGAGTTCTCCATACGGAGAAGGCAAATTTGGGTAGGGACCTACCCTTTAAAACGCATTATTGGCAGCACCGATGCTGTCGCGGGTCACGTGAGCTATACTCAGTTTACTTGTTGGCAAGTTTGTTTTTACTGCCTGTCATGGCGAATAAACTTCATCATATCTTCGGAATTTTTTAGAGTTGAAGTCGTTATTATTGTGCAGCCTTAGGAAGTGTCTTATCAACGGTGGCGTAACTTTCGTCAAAAATGGCGGTAGGCCTACCAATTCGTTCCGAGGGCTATATTTGCTGGGAAGCCACGATATTCCCCCTGTGCGTAAAATAGCAGCCGCCATTGCTATTTTTACTTTACTGTCAATCTCCACAATAATATACCTAAAGTGCGATCGAGAGAACTATGAAGTATAGGTCTACACCAGCTAACTGTAGGCCTATGTCGCAAAGAGCCGTTTTTAAACCACGCCTAAAGCCACTGCTGCAGAGCGCTGAATCACGGAGAGTGTCCGGAAAAGAGTTTCAAGCCATTGGACGTGACACAGGCTCGTGCGCATATGACTTGTACAGTCATTACCGGACATTGGAATGGCCAGCAGTAGAAACTAGGATCGTAGCCAGAAATGTGAATTGGGGGCCTCCTTTCCTTTCCTTTTCTCCCCTCTTTTCTCTCACCTCCCCCTTTTCATTTTCCTCTTTTCCTCCCGTTTCTCCCCTTAGAAGTAAGACCCCTTAAATCCAGCTAGAGGTTTAGGGGAGCGCTGTGAGCTCCCCAGCTGGGTCTAGGGCGGAGCCCAGCCAAAATCAAATTTGGCGCATTAGGGCCTATGTCATATCTGGTGGCAGCAGTTTTACTGATTTTTTTCCTGAGAATCAACCGGACAAATTTAGTGCAGTTTAAACGTGCGCTTATGTTTTGTCTGGAAGATTACGAAGGGGGAGGGTAGGCTGGGCCCTCTGATCTATGCTGCTGGTCGACGGTTGAAGTTGCAACTCTCGGATAGCAATTACATCGCCTTAACCATGCACTACTGACCGACCGTGCTACTACCGCAGTATAGGCTATAATATAGGTCTAACTGTTGCTTGAGACCGCGTTTTGCATGTAAAAATGTGTTTATAATCACAGTTCTGACAAGTCGTGTTCGATTTGATTTAAATGTTCTTGCAAATTTTATGCAACATTATTCGCGCAACGTTTTTACTGTGGGCCTTCATGTCCTACCTCGTGCTATAGGCCTAGTGGATAGTGAAATCATAGATGCCATTCATTTGCAAATAAAAAAAAACATGTTTTTATACTTTTATTAAACAATTATTTTTAAAAAAAACATTAAACTGCAAATGTTTCCAATCGCTACGTTTTAGTTTGGGTATTTTTTATTTTATGTAACCGTGATTATGGTACATACTCAATAATAATGTCAGAACAAATACCAAGTATACTAGTCACGTTAACAGTTTTTAACACATCTGTAGCAATTTATTTTAACGATTTAACAAGAACAAAAACATAACATTAAAAAGCACAAAAGCATTTTTAAAAATAAAAAAAAACATAACAAAAAATTTTTTAAAAAACATTGAAAAATAAAAAACATGTTTTTATAATTTTATAAAAAAAACAAATAATGTTTTTTTTACATCTAGGCCTATGAATCAAATTGTGGGTTCTGTTGGGATATAGTGCTACCGTAATTTGCATGTTGATGATCATGAGAATTCCGTTTTATTTTTTGAAGTCTGGTGACATTATTTTTTTTCTGTTCTTGTATAGGCTGTTGCAGTAGTTACTGACATGAGTCGCCGTCTACTCAATCGTTGCAGGAAGCACATGGGACAGGTTCACATACATGTAAGCCTAGGCCTAGCTACACACTAAATGCGATTGGGTTGATGTCGTTTCAGTTAGAAAATAGAAACATTAAAATGCCTGCAGCCACCAAGATCGCGTGTTTTGGTTCCGGACAGCAAATTCTGTGGGGTGGATTGCAATCAAAAGAGTTTCTTTCGTTCACGACAGACAAGGAAGGGATGTGCCTTATTCTAGCGTAAGATAATATAATCGCTGTTCACCTTAGCATTTAGTCATTCGCATCACGCAAGATACCGTGATTTGCGCTTTGCTAGACACTAAACTATGGCACAAATTTCTAAAGAAAGGAAAGGAGGGGTTTCAAAAACAGGGAATGGTTCGTTTAGCGCCATAATTGGATAGGCTACAGTAACAGGTCGTTAGAACCGACATAGGTGAGTATGTAAGTGTGAGACGCTGAAAATTAGAAAAAAAGGCAAATATCGTTTCAACCATCTCAATCCATGCGCTTGTCAAGAAGATAATGTGAAGTGTTAAATCGTGCGTGAGCGCCGGTGTAAAGGCGAAAGGGAAAACATCTCTTTTCTTAAGTAGGCCTGCATTGCAGTAGCCTATAGCCAAATAAGGCCTTGTACTTATACTCGTGCTACTGTACTCGTGACCCCACCTGCATGAGCAGCTTCTGCAATTACGATTCAGTGAGTTTTATTGTAGGTCTAACAGCCACTATTCGGTTTACGATTAGTGCTGTCACTTCGACACTTAAGTCCAGAGTTATAAGTCACCATTGCGAGCAAAAGGCCTAATAAGTATTTTGCATAGTCGAATTTCGAGACCACGAGACCAGGATGCATGAGAATCGAGAACAGTTGTGATGAGAACGAGAACAACAACAACGAAACCAAGCACGAGAACGAGACTATTACATTTGGTCTCGAGACCACGTTGGTCTGGAGAACTTAACATCCCTGGATAAAGTGTCCAGAAGGCACTTTATCACCATCAAATTTTTTTCTGAGAGGGCAGTTGAAGAAGGGCAAGGGCAAAGGCACGGGAGGGGACGGGAGCAGCTGCCCCTCCCCTGTTTCTCTCTGGCGCCGCCCATGAAAACTAGAATTATTTTTCTCAACGGAGAGACAAAAGCGCCGGTCAGCCAAAAGAAATTGTGGATAGGGAATTCCGGATCTAGCATAAAACTCTAGTTTTATACTTTTGTCTCCAGAGTTGCGGCAAAAAAGCTTATATAAAGTTTCGGTTTAGTAACTAACATTAATGCACAGAGAGAAGCGTTTCTCTGAAACGTACATCGAGCAAAGCAGGCTTGAATGTGAAAAAAGATGACGGCCTAGAAAGAAAAAGTGCAGGAAGAAACAAAAAAATGCGAGCAGGTGATGATAATTACAGCGAATGTTTCAGGCCTGGATATTATTGGATGCAGGATTGGCTGCGCCTGCACTAAACCCGGCGTCAACCGTTGCATGGTCCGGGTACACACCATTCCAACGACACAGGCCCGATCCACACGTTATTTCGAGACCACGAGACTTGATCCACAAGCTTGTTAACACAAGCCCGATCCACGCAAAGGTGACAAATGCCCGATCCACACGGTAGCATCACAAAGTTCCGATTCACACATCAACATAATCAAATTCCGATCAACACGGCACAGGCCCGATCCACACGTCAGCATACTGGCCACGAACGCTGATGTCGACACAGGCCCGATCCGCACGTCAGCGCGACACAAGCCCGATCCACATGTCAGTTGACAAAGGCCCGATCCACAAGTCACAAACTCGATCCACACGTCAACATCACAAAATTCCGATTCAAACAGCACAGGCCCGATCTACACGCCTGCTCGCACATGACCGATCCACACGTCAGCATGCTGGCCACGAGTTTCTTGACTCCGGCGTTAAACGAGGCGTAGACGATGGGCATCGCCCAACCGTTGACGAACATCAACAACGTGACGATCTCGCGAGTGACGAGTTGCGTTCGTGCCGGCATCGGACGACCGTCCTGACGACCCAGGTCAAGGATGACGTCCGCCAGGTGCCATGGTCCAGCCAGAACGATGAAGAATCCGAGAACGACCACCATCATCTTGACGATTTGCTGATGACGCTTCGTCGACGACATGTTACCAACTGCCATCTGCCGCCGCCCCAACAGAACGAGTTTTATTTCAGTGGAGTTGTGAATTTAAAAAGTTGGGAGAAAAGATTTGCAGTTTTTCCACAGTCAAGGACAAATTTTCGACAGAGAAAATACGGATACTAGAACTTTTTAGCTTTTCCTCCAGTTTGTTTATAAGGCAACATCAAAATCTTATGTTTTTCTCAAATATATCAAAACGGGGGATCCAGCTTCAGATGTTGTATTTTTGGAAGTTTTTCGGCAAAGCTAAGTGAAATTGCCGGTATTTTCGGTTTACCTGTGATTGTAACAGACATCGGTAACAATGGAGGATACATTTCTTAAAAGTTACTAGTCTTAACTGAAAATTTATGCAAAAACTGTTCAGTTTATATACAGTGTAAGGATGACATCGTGGTTGTAGATATAAAACAGCACAAACCACAATTTAAAAATTCAAACTTTACCATTACACAGTTAGCAAAGTTCTTCTGACATTGTGTAATGTAACCCCAAAAGGCACTTCCTTGCGCGAAACCGCGTCATATGAAGCATCGTGCATTAAAATCAGTTCAGTCGTTTTTCCTGTAGAAGACGGCAAGATAAAAAGGAAGGGAAGGAAAGGAAAGAAAAGGAAAGGCACAAAAAGTCACGCAAGCGTTATATTTCACCTATTCGTGGGGAAGCCCCCCGTAAACAATTTTCACCAAATTTTGCACATCAGGAGATATGCTGGACGTAATCATCTGCGCAAATTTTGGTGTGGAAAAATTAAGGGGTTTGGGAAATACGAGGGGTTAAATTTTGGAGTTTCCAACTGAAATGGCTGGTCACCCTTACAACAGTGCTGCGCTAACGCGCAGCCTGTGATGTGGCATGTTCGTCAGTAATAAAACAAGTTTATACAGTCAAATTTGGCAGAATTTCGGGGGTGACGAATATTTGTGCAAATTAAGCAAAGAATATTTAAATGCTTCTCTATGCAAATTTGTCGTTTATTCTTTGCAGCATTCTGAAACTTTTGACATATCACACGTTTTTCTACCACTAACCATCGCTGAGTTATCAACGCTCAAACAGGTCCGGTCTTTTTTGGCCCACCCTGTATCTTTACACATAAATCTAAAAAGTTGGCCGTGTATAACAATAACTAATCAAAAAAGTTGATTCGTGACATTAAACCTGACTGCTCCAGAGTTTGCGAGCGACTTTGGTGTAGAGGAAGATCTGCACGGCAATCGGTAGAACGTAGAGTAGAGCTAAGTCGACGAATCTCGACGCTATATCATCTAAATCTGTCTCAATGAAAAGAATACATTCCTCCTCGTCATCATCATCGTCATCGTGGGAACCTCCTTCGTCAGCATCCAACTCGAAGTCGTCGCCAGCTGTGGGTTTGTACAGGTCAATGAAAATTCTTGCCGCGTAGATGATGGCCGCCAGCCAGACAACGAGCAGATGGATCGCAGTTTTGCGAGAACGACCACCGTAGAGTTGGCCTGGACCCGTGGCACGGATTCGTGGTTTGGACCCGCGGTCTGGAGTCTCTGGACCTGTGGCCTGCTGACGGACCCGTGCCTTGAAGCCGTGACCTGAGCGTGTGTTCCGGAGTCTCTAGATCCTTGACCAGGACCCGTGACCTAGATCCGCGGCATGGATCGTGATCTGGACCTGTGGCACGGACGCGTGGCATGGATAAATGGCCTGGACCTGTGGTATAAACCCGTGACCTAGATCTGTAGCCTGGACTCGTGGCACGGATCACCATCACGTAAAGGTCCGCTGCCACAGCGACCAGACAGAACGCCGTCGAAGCCACGCACACCAGCTGGATGTAAGGAGTCGCTATGCAGACGAAGGGCGGAGCCAGGGTCCGGAACGTAGCCGCGGAAGCTGTCTGTGTTGCACGTGAAATGGCAATACCATTTAACGTTTCGAAAAAAACACAGCCACGAATTAGCTTCGAAATGGTTAGTGTCCGAGAAAGATGCTCATGGAGAGAAAGTCACTGAACTGGCCGTTTCAGTAAGTTAGATAGCGAAGCCAGGGTCTGGAAGGCAACGCTTTTATCGTCTGAAATAAGGTATCGAGATCTACGTCTAAACGAAAGGCTCAGATGGCACCGAGCTCAGAAAAAACGGTGGCAGGGTCTGGAAATGTGCCGTTAAGACAGTCGGTGCAAAGATGCAGGTAAAAATGATAGCGCTCACAGAGAGTGATGCCACGTAAGCGTTGACCGACGTCTTGGACGAACTCCGACGCAGTTGGTATTGAGCGACCAAGATCAGCCCATTACACGCAATCACTCCCACCATACCAACCATGTAGACGATCTCCGCCGACATTGCGTTGAAGATCCGGTTCTAGGTAGGTTGTAAGAGTAGGCTTAGCCGAACATCAGAGGACTGAGTCAGAGTAGTTGGTGAGTTCCTGGCAGTCTGCACTGTTGTTCAACTGTGCTGCGAAATCTGTTTCGAGCGTGTGCAGGCCTATCACCTAAATACGATACTAGGCTACTGTATTAATATACCACGGGTCGCAACGCTGCATGATTGTAGCCTACCAATCAGTTCTTCTGGGGCCGTGCTTCAGCACAGCGCTAACAAAAAGAGATATACGTGTGACTTTTTTCAGTCTTCTGCCATCGCTACATCACGGAGCACAGACAGGAAAACTGTGGCGCTCGCAAAAAAGCAACATTTTGGTCGGGTGCATGGAGTGGGTCACAGCCGTCACACATTGTATGCATATGGGAAAGAAAACGTAAACTATAGCCTCGAACTGAAAGTACACTGATTGGCCTCAGTAGGCCTAATTTTACACGGTGTCCACTATGACTTTAAATGACACATTTTAGTCACTTGTTGCAGTTTGATCACCAATATACTTCATTGCATCGTAATCATTTAACCGCATTAGCACAGCTTATAATTTAAAGCTTTAAATGTAACAGAAAACGGGAATTTAGACCATGCGTGCCTTCAAACTAAGCCTAGAGTCTGAGCATTGATCTATACCAGCAATCGGTGAAGTCCATGTGCAAAAAAACTGAGCAGACGCGCTTCTGAAATTTACGACATTTTCTAACAAGAAATTTGAGATAATGCTCACGAGACGCGCGAAAGCCTACAGCAGTTCCGGTTCAGTAGTTTAGCTGAAAATTGTGTGTTCACGCTAAATTAATATACAAATACCAAATTCTTTATTTGGATCGCAAAACGATAGTTCCGTGGCGCCACATTGTGAATGATATAGACTTGTGTCGCAGCCCGAAATCGCCAAAAAATCCATAAAAGCCCCTATTTTGGCGTTCAAGGTCATTTAAAATCATTGAATTCGGCGCCAATCGAGACCCAATGTACGACTTTCTATTAGTGATTTATAGTAATCTAGGCCCTATCTCGCACCGTTACTGAGATACAGCGACTTGTTGGCCAAAAATCGCAAATTTTGCCCACCCCCTCTCATTTAGCGCCCTCGTTCGGGGTGACCCCCTTCGAATTTATGGTAAGTCTTTACGGTTCCTGAAACTAGAGTCTTCCAGGCAGCCGATGGTGAAAATTTGGTGATTCTAGCTTGAACCGTTTTTGACTGATCCACACGTGTGACGGACAGACGGACAGAATTGCGATGGCTAAGACGCCGCGTATACTGATTCGCGTCCGCTATTCCGAAGGTCCACCATTCCGAAAGTCTGCTATTCCCACTAACAATAAGCCACCTTAAGGCTGACCCTAACCCTAACCTTAACTCAAACGTTAGCACTGTAGTGCGTATCTGTCAATGGACCTTCGGAATAGCGGGCCGGTACCCGCGTACTTAACCCTCACTCCTGCTTGTAGCTCAAAATTGGCGCTACAACCACAAAGCTGTAGGCTTTTAGGGGCCAGCTACTGCATGTAGTTATATAGGCCGACTAGGTTAATGGTCCTATAAAATAATAATACTGACGCTATTAGTAGGCCTACAGAATATGAATCACGTTTTATCGCCTTTATTTATTGGATTTGTCAATTCTGGCAGCGAATATATATACCGCTATATATGGGCTCTATATAGCCTATACATTATCGTCACTGTTTATAAACAGTATATTGTTATGTTTACGAGAGAAAGTACAATATCAGCCCTGATCTCGCTAGCCACAGAGGCATTGCTGGCCATTCTAAAAAAAACTAAAGACTACATTTTTGCTGCTGATAGTAGGCCTATATTGGGTCTACCTCCTTGTGGTGAGCTACGAGGGCATAATCTGTGTAGCAGAGTACATGGTCGCCTGTAAGCCTAATGCCGTTAGACAATAAACTTGACAAAACGTAGTCATTAATCCATTTGCTACGGCATTGCTGCCAATGCCACAGCAAATGGATTAATGACTAAGTTTTTCGCTGCTATGTAAAAATATTATGCATATCATACTTTCATTTCAGATCAACGCAAAATGCAAGCTTGCCCTGGATATGGATATCCATGGATATTGTGCTGTTGCATTTGCTAATTAAACTAAATATTTAAGTGTTTTATTTCTATATAATATTTATTTTGTCTCTCGTTCTTACTCTTTATTTTCTCGTTTATTAATGTTATTGAGTCAATGAATAATCAGTGACATCAGCAAGATATTATTTAGTTAGCCTAAATTAATTCATGCGCACTATAGCAGCAACAGATCTTAATCTATGATGCTTTAATACTGTTGTTTAGGCAACAAACGGTCTATCAATTTGTGAGATTATATTTTTATACTTTCTTTTATCAAACGGTAACAAAATTACAAACGTTTTGGATTCCTAACAAATTTAATGCCAGTAGGAAGTACAAACCAAGTGTTCTTTAAAGGGTTCACTTAATGTATACCCTGTAGGCATACATGAATGCAACATGCGTCGTGGAGAACAAAAATCCCAGCTGTTGCTGCGATGAACCGACCGTACCGCCTATATCTGAAGGCCAGTGTCCGACTTTCGGTTGCGGAAAGATAGCGATTTTCCAGAGTGACTGCAGTCCCATACACAATCTGGTGACGTTGCTATACTGGACGCTAAAATCAGTGCAGTGATAAGATAATTTGGCGCACGTAAGTGACGGCTGCAGGCAGAAGCACTGCATTTCAAATTGCGGCCAAAAAGCTGCAGATGGTTACTTTCAACAGCTAACAGGTAGTCGATATTGCCTTATACAACGGTATCGCCAACTCCTTACGACGTACATTTAACCACAATACATTTTTTACGGTTAAAGAGACGACTGAGAGACGACATGACGATCGGCTAGCAAGAGCAATACAATAATTACGGTAGATTTTCATGACAGCCGGGAAATACTTTTCTGAAATCATATTTCAATGCAAATGTGTTTTATTTTTTACTTTTATTTATTTTTAACAGTTTCACAAAAGAAATGGCTGGGGGAATGGACGCTCTGGCATGCACTGCTGTATTTCGCGAAAATTAACTGGCTATATGTACGCACGATAGGCGTCTGTGGATATGGATATATCCATGGATATATGTGCCGGCTCGGCCCCCCTGGATCCGCTACTGATAGCCGCAATATCATGCACACAAATAACCCATATGGCCTTAACTTTTGACCCTTTTGACTAGACCCTATGACCTTGAAATTCAATACCCTCTAAAAGGTTGCCGTTTTCGAAGTACACGTTCGTGTGAAATTTAATCTAGCTAAATCAGGTCAGTCGAAAGCTACAGCAGGACCCAGAGAAACATAAAGGTCCAATTCTTGCGCGGCCCCGCAAACATTTTTATGGGGCCCCTTTGGGGAGAAATGGAAAAAAATTTTTGTTCAAAATGGTACATTCTGGCGTACTTTATATTTCTGGGCGACGGCGGGGCCCCCAAACGTCGCGGGGCCCTGGGTAGTTTACCCCTACGTCACCCTTTCGACGGGTCTGACCTAAATGCAGTGGTTTATCTTGTTAACAACTTTTTGCAATAGTTCGCAATGATGAAAGATCCGAAAATATGGTTATGTAACCTTCACCTTTAACCTATGACCTTGCAATTAGAGAAATGTGTAAGCTTAAAAGTTATGTTCACGAAAATTTTCATTAAAGGCCAAGTCGCACGAAAAAAACGATATTGGCTAAATATGTGTAGAATGTAACACTAATTAATAATACGCTGATCAATTGAAATGGAAACATCGCTTTGAAGCAATTTTATCACAAATATGTTGTGCCAGCCGAACGCACCCGATTAACGTGCCATGACGTCACTCACAAGACGCTTAGTTGACAAACTGACATTTGCATTGAAAACACAGTAAATCCGTCGGTTTTACTCAAAATAATGTCTGAATTACAGATAAATTTGGTAAATTGCTATTTTCGAACTTCGAATAATGAAATTGCAAGGTCAGTGCTACGTTACTTACTTTCGATTTTAGCTTGGAGTCTACTTTTATTGCAGTCGTGCTTTTAGTATTTCCGTATCGATGATAATAATTTAAAGCTATGTTTTCTCTTTTTATTCATAATTTGGTAATTAGGACATAAATCTAGCTAGTTTTTTTGGTAAATATGCAACATATTGGTGCGTAATAATTTAGCAAAGTGATTGTGATTAGCGGCGCGGCGTAGTTGGTAAGAGCATAGTTTGGTTACACTGCGTAACGGTTTTACTTTAGCTCCGCCACAGTCCACGCCAAATCAGATTAATTTGTTATCTCTAAAATTAGTTCGATTTACCACTACACCAGTTGCATCTACACGGACGCGTAGTTGTGAACAACTTTAATTCACGTTCATGCTTAAAGGGCAATCTATTTCGGCAAGTGATTGACCGATTGCTTCGTATGGCAAGCACTTGTTTGAAATATTTTATGTACTGGACTGTTGGTTACATACCAGTCTGTATTTGTTTGTATTGATTATGTGCTAAATAAATTTATGTTTCACTTGCACGCTATGTATATTTGATGGCTAGGTGTAAGCAAGATGGAGGGGAAGACAGAAGCTGATAGTAATGATATTGCTCGGTGTTCACATGATGACAAGCCAAATATTGGTATGTTTTGTTATTCTTTGCAGTCTGACATTTCCTGTAGTTTATGCTGCTTTGCTCAAGATTATCCAGTGAGCACAACTCCTTGGTCTGCAAGAGAGACAATGGACATAGATGGTCTGGAAAAGTCCTGGAAATGCATATAAAAAGGTCCTGCAAGTGGATCAAAAATGACTTTCGCTGTTCTGTGTGTAACCTGCTATAAGTAACACAATATGATATGAAGTATAGTTTGATGCCCATGTTCATCATCTCAGAGTTTGTGCTTTCATCTAAAGCTGTGCTGAAGACTGCAATGAAGAAAGGTAGCTTGCTCGAGTCTTATTGTTGAGGATGCTGTCTGAATGTGTGACACAACTAACATGAACTAGTTTGTATGTCATACAGATACAGCTGAAAGTTGTTCTGAAGTGAAGATTGAAGCGGACAGTGATTCCGTGATAGCGGACAGTGATTCCGTGATAGACTGTCCACGAGATGACATACCAATTACGGGTACATTGAATTTACTTTCTTTATTGACTCATTTGTGAACAACATTTTGCTGTTCTTACTCCTCACATTCTACATTCCTAATATTTCGACAAGAAGTATATAGTGTCAGTACATATTGAGCATAATGAATACTGAGGACTGATATAAACTACCAGTTATCTGGTCCACTTTGTGCTTGGTTCTAAGGTCTTCTATGTGATGGATAGAATGGCACCATCTTGCAAAATTTTAAATAGTGCTATATGCAGCCATTTTTTCAATGCACTCTATTTTTGCTTTGTGGTAGGTTTTTGCAATAGCCAGGTCTAATGATTCTGGTTTGAGGTTTCAGTATTCGTGGATAATGCATAGTGAGTACTGGTTACAGTCTAACATATTTCTTGTTTTATTTGTGTATATACAAGGATGGGATTTTTAGAAGTAGATTTTGATGTGTGCAGGGAGTTGTTGTGAGGCGAAGACAGAAACTGATAGTAATGATATCACTGAGCATCCACATGATGACAAGCCAAGGCCATATGTGTGTACAGTGTGTGACAAACAGTTTACAATAAAACGGGATTTGAACCGTCACAAAGAATTGCATACCGGAAAGAAGTTGTATTCATGCACTCACTGTAAGAAATGTTTTGCTACTCAGCATTACTTGCGAATACACATGAATGTTCACAGCAGTAAATACAAGTGCACTGAATGTGGAAAGTGTTTTACAGGCAATAGAGACTTGACATTGCACAGGAAAAGTCATTCTGCGAAGAAACTGCTATATAAATGTAGAGCTTGTAGCAAAAAGTTTGCAGCATCGTGTGACCTTGTTCGACATAAACGTTACTGTGCAGAGCTGTTTAGAAGTAGCAGTGATTCGAAGCATCAAATCCTTGCTGAAACCGTTGCAGAGCCGTACTCATGTCGACTCTGTTTTGACAGTTTTTCACAGCTTAGCGAACTGCTGTCTCATCTGCAGAACCATAGATGTTAAAAACATTGATTTGCAAATGAAAAACATGTTTTTTTCACCTTTATAAAAAATATTATAAAAAGATGCATAGCAAACATTAAACTGTAGATGTTTACAAATCTACTTTTTTCGCCATTATACCCACAAAGAATATCTAACTCAGATAATTAAAAACATAAAACCTATCATTTGTAAAGACTAAAAACCCGAATTTACTGAATGTACAGATCAAAAACAGCTGAACGCAATTTGCCTGTGAGAAATAAATCATATTTGTAATTTTGTATGTTTATGTTTCAACAAGAACAAAAAACATGACATTAAAAAGCACAAAAAACATGTACAAAATAAAAAAACATTACAAAAAAATATATAAAAACATTTTAGAAGTTTTTAAAAACATAAAACAGGTTTTTTAACTTTTATAAAAAAAAAACATAAAAAAATGTTTTTACATCTCTGTGCAGAACTCATATGTTGTGGGTCGTTGGTTGACATGTAGCATTTGTCATTGTCAGAATAAAGTCAGTCACACTAGTGAATTGCTAAGCCTTAGAGCACACGAAGGTGTGAAGTCATACGTTTGCAGCGAATGCTCAGAGCATTTTTGTAGTCCCCCCGCCAATTCACTGGACTGAAGCAACATTTGGTGACAGGCACACGTTGACACAAGCGACTAACAGTTTTGTGGAGGTTGAAAGTATTTATTCTGTCCTATTGCAAACTATTTTATGCTCACGTGCCCCCTGGCCTCCGCTAACTTTACCCCCAGTAACCTCTTCACACAAGCCACCCTGTGATAGTTCTTTTATTTGCCGCACATAATGGTCCTATGTCCTGTGGATTCTTGATCTTGATGTAAGTGCACGAATAGGTGCAACATGTTTTCCCTTTTTTGTATAAAATCTTCTTTTCCTTTTTCCCCTCTCAGTCTTCCCCTTTCTTCTTTCCTCTTTTCTCTCCTTTACCACCCTTTTTCGCTTTAGCAGTAGGACCCTCCCCCCAAAAAAAATCTAGTTAGGTAGTCTGGGGGAGTGCTGTGAAATCGAATTTGGTGCATTATATTTTTAAAATGTGAGACATTGTGGCAACAATTATTCCAAGAATCAGCTGATCAAATTTAGTGCAGTTTAAACGTGTGCTGTTTTTTACTAACAAAACATTTATTATTGGATTCATGTAACTGAACTGCATAGAACTGCATTGTCATCAGCAGAAATACAAACCTACTACATGCATGATCAGTTAGAACATTATATAAGACTATGCAAACTACAGGCAGCAGTTACCCTAAATGAGGTTGAGGGGACTCAGACCTGGCCTACGTGACTGCTACCAGGGAATTTCACTTTCCCCTTAATTTCCAACCAATCAGACTTACGGCGCCGGACGGACTCACGTTGGGCTTTGTCCCAAATTTCTAGTTTATTTATTATTTTAACGCGAGATCTCCGCGATGTGTCGGCCGATCGGCGTGAAATTTTGCACGGTGATCAGACCTAGGCCGAATTTTAT
>Ga0056128_1003303_pt1 | contig 19736 bp, 8 predicted proteins | sample WorMetLIZISLAND2_FD_71113 | JGI IMG/M metagenome (GOLD analysis project Ga0056128, IMG submission 71113) | Marine gutless worms symbiont microbial communities from Max Planck institute for Marine Microbiology, Germany - Olavius geniculatus... ... | reverse complement strand
TGTATTATAATATATTAAAAAATGAAAACAGCCATCAAATTTGCAGAAAAAATGCATAGTTTTATTTTTGGTGGTTTAAATTGATTTAAATCATGATTTTTTATTGCTGATTTAAATTAATTTAAATGAATTATTTGCATCACTTAATTTAAATCAAACTAACATCTTCAAGGCACTACTAAATGTCAACAGCATTTTTAAGTGATTTGCTTGCATGCATCAGAGAAGAACAAATGCAGAAACCAGAATTTGGAAGCTATAAGTGTAGTTTATAGGTGCAAAAATGTCATCATTGGCTAGAAGAAGTTAACATATTTGTTGTTGATGGGAATGAACTTATTTATAGCCCAATGATGATATTACACTTTATATTCGGTATTTGATGACTACAGTTGTACAAGCTGGATTATGGCATTATTCTGTCATCCATTTCTTGCAAATTTTTTGTGGTAAATTTTTGGCAGCATTTTTCAATTTGGCAAATTTCAGCAGAGCTACAGTGCATGTCAACTTTTTGGAGCTAAAAGTAATAAAACTAGTCTTGTTTTCTCATCATTTAAGCGACACAGTGGTTCAGTGTACTGCCATTGGCAGTTAAATGAGTAAGCGTCTTGCTTGAAGTTTGTCATAGTCCTGTGCGATGGGCCTGATTTTGATTAGGCCTCTAAAAAGCAATTGCAGCAATTTTTCCTGTCAGTGCTCTATCAAATGTGCTATTAGGTTGGACATTGAAGTCCAGTGCATTCTTGCTTTCCAGTCAACTGCTGTTTAGGTGCCATTGACATTGCAGTCTAAAACTGTGGTTTTTGGTTACTTTTGTAGCAGAAACACATTATTGTTCTCTATAGGGTCCTCTGAGAGACACTTGTGGTCACTTCTGGCTGATGGTCTGGGAACGGAACAGTCGTGCTGTCATAATGCTCAATCGTGTTATCGAGAAAGAACAGGTTTACCAGTTATACATGATGCTTTATGGCAAAGAATTTTTTTGTTTGAAATTTGCACTTTGTTCAGATGCGGTATATGTGTAGCAATATGTGAAATTGTTAAAATATGCACCTATGTACAGCATACAGTTTTTATGCCGCATATATGCAACATATAAATCGAGGCAAATGTGTGTCATATGGAACACAACGAAATGCAAAAGCTATTCAGCAGACTTTGCAGCCATCAGAGATTAAAATACAGGATATGTGTGGAGTTGCATTATGTTTACTGCTTTGAGTAACGGCTGTCAAGTACTGATTGATATGGTTGATACAAATTGCATATAATTTCCTATAATAATAATCTACTGTTTGTCAGTTCGTTGCTGTCGTTGTGAGCTAACCTATGTGTGAATCAGTACTATCCAGTGGGCTGTGAAAATGAAGGCGATGATGAAATGGTGTTTAATGATGTCGGCCTCAAAGTGTCATTTGTCACCGAACGACACACAAATTACCACTTCACAACGCGAGTTCTTCAGCTGCTTGACCTCCAGGTTTTGACAGCTAGAAGCATTCTCATCTGTGTTTGATTTGTTATTAGTCATTGTGTCGGTGTTTTTGGGTGTATTTTGACATTTCTTCTTGTGATATTCAAGCCTAGTTTTTATTGTTAAATACTGCCATCCGATATGGTATGAGGCACTGTAGAAAACTTTGTTGTAAAATTGTAAATGCAATTGCATGTGTTGCTGTTGCTGGCGATATAACTTGAACTGCAAGTAACTGAGAAGTTTGACTATGTAGTGATCAGTTGTGCAATTAGTTATTACCAACAGGGTTTCCTTATCTTCACTCTTCAGGGTCCTTACCTGATCTAGGGCAGCATGAGCAAATTTGGTTATGCATCAATAAATTTATGCCTATGCTCAAAGTTACTGTACAATACTTTACTTACTCATTTCCAGAAATCAGATGTGCCGCACCCATATGCTAGTTGGCTACATTATCAAATGGGTGTAAGTTAGGAAGTTTATTGACTTTTTGTCGACTTACTTCAACCAGTAAATGTCTAAAATAGGATATACATCAACATTCTAAGTAGTCTACTTATGTAAGGAGTTTAGTTACAACTTAACTTCATGTGCACCACTGATTTATCATGGCAATCATTAGTTACCACTGAATGCCATTGCTGTTAACAGACAGAGGAGACTCGTCAAGTGCTGCATTTTCACTACACTGCGTGGCCGGACTTTCGTGTTCCAGAGTCGCCGAATGCGTTTCTGGATTTTCTGTTTGCAATCCGTCAAGAGCAGGTTCTGAGTGAGCCTCAAGCCCCGCCTGTGATTCACTGCAGTGCGGGAATTGGTCGATCTGGTACAATCTGCCTCGTTGACACCTGCCTTGTCCTGGTTGGTATCAAAACTGTGTTGCGTAAAAAATCAGTCAAGATTTTCAAATAACTCCAACAATTCTGGTTCAATGTTAGCCAATTTTGATGTAAAGAATCACTATATAATCAGGACTTAATAACACTTGTTATTTTGTGGAAAATATTAAGAGTTGAGTACCAGCTGAGGCTTTCCGGTGGCACACACAGTATTGCATCTGCATAGTAATAATGCAACGACAGAATAGCTACAGTCAAAGTTATTGAGTAGGCTTAATTGAACACTATAAGGTTATTAAGCTGTAGATCAGTGATGCAGTAGTCGAAAGTTGCAATAAATGTTCAAACTGGTGTTTCTTTATGCAAATTGTAATGTGTTGACTTGAACATGATGTAGAACTTTCCTCATTTGCTCAGTCACTCTGTGCTGTCTCAAAAATTTCTCATTTGCTATTGTCCATATCTTCAAATATAAAAACTATTAGTGGTATTTTTATGCTAATTTTGCCGGACTCTAGTCACTCACTGGTTATTTGACTTAGCAACACTCACTGTATTCAGTGAAGTTTATTCGTAATGTTACGTGTTAGTGTTTAATGATGGAGTTGACGTAACATTCCCATTAACTTGACATTTGCCAGGCAAGCAAAAATGGCGGCAACTTGAGCAGTGTGAACGTACTGGATGTGCTGGTGGACATGCGTCGGTATAGAATGGGACTCATTCAGACACCCTATCAGCTGCGCTTTTCATACCTTGCCTTGATTGAAGGTGCAAAGCGTCTCTTTCCAAGCAATGCAAATGAGGTACCGTACGAATATCTTCTTCGTAGTTAAGGGTTGGAGGTTAAAGGGCATGTTCATAGGATCTTATCTTAGAGCCTTGGAGCATCATCTGGCATTTGGAATGACAGTATTATCTTCCACTCAACACAGGTGAACGTGCCCCACCTTAAAGGTCCATGGACACCAAAATTAAATAAACTTACATTTGAAATCAACGATCTACGAAAATGACGCAGAAAATGAGACGCCATGTTGACAGGCTGATGACGTCACCGCATGTACCCGTAGTCAACGTAAAATACGCACAGAAACATAAGCATTATAAAATCACATTGTTTACCTATGTATTGCTGCAGTTGTCATGTGATATTAAAATTAATTGGTAAACACTGACTGGATACATGTAGTGACGTCACTTCCGGCCACTTCCAAGATAAGGATTTTTAGCATAACGTAATGTAACGCCATTTTTTCCTTATATTCAGGCATTAATTTCATACATTTATAAAGCTTAAATCATCATATTATATAAGCAAGGTGAAATGTCTAATTGAGGTCTACATAAATTTTACAAGTGATTTTGACCGTGGCTATAGACCTTTAACTCTAACCAGACCGGCTGGTACTTTATTCGTGGTATCTACCTTGGAGGGATGGAAGGCTGAGTTATCCTTTGTGGTTATTTAGTTCTTTATATTTCAAGATGGTTTACTTGTCCAGAGACAGCCACCCATCCAGTTAACCAGATCCAGCATAGCACAACTTTATTGATGTCAAACAACGTGTTAGCACTAGAGCCACGCCACTAACATGATGTTTTTGATGTGAAGATTTGACATTTGTTGATATTTGTGAAAATGTATTGTCACACCAACAAATGACTCAGTGGTCATTTTTACTGTCTCTGTGTCAAGTTTGTAACAACAGAATGAACCGCGGTTTGCCGTTTGAGGTGATCGATCGGTCGATCACCTAAACAATAAACACCCACCAGGTGATTGATTTTTCGATCGCTTACTTGCTGGCGACGCATAGTGATTTTTGGTTGACTGACGCAAATTTGCGGTTCGTTTTCACTTTTTTCGCTCATGAATCTGTGTAAGCGCTCATTGAGCGTGAAGAGTAAGTTGGTGAACTTTAGTCTTAGCCTTGGAGGGGGTGGGTATCCACACACAGCAGGATGCTTCGTGGAAAATGTGCTAAGCTGCATTGAACATAAACGACTTCATTATATTCATTATGTTGCCATGAAATGCAGTTTGGAGCCCAAAATTCGCTAAAACTGCATTTGCAGCTGGGGCTCCACTCCGCACTCTGTAGACCATTAGGCCTAGCTAAACGTTTTGGAAAAGAGAAGAAAAAAAGTTGAAAGGGAAGAGGAAAGGAAGAGAAAGAAAATGAAGGGAAGGGTTGGTGCGACTTGCAGGCAATTGTTTCCTGATGCTGAGGGGAAAGGTACCTCTGGTCTTATTGCCTACACTCTAAAGTGATAATATGACCCCGTCATAATCGATCATCTACCCTGCGCGGTGCGATTGATCTTTCAATCGCTTCTCATTTTCAAATGGCATGTCCAGGAATGAACAGATCACACCTTTAGTGCTATTGCACCATTGACTCAAATATAGGATGGGGACCTAGGTTGTACAAATTGTTACAGCAGTTTCAAAGGTTTTGTTTTATATTTGTGAACATTTTCAGTATGTAGTTGTATATAATAACTTTTGGATATTCGGCCATTGAAAAAGAAACTGAAAGTAGAGTTGGCACAAAGAACCAAAAAAAGTTTCTTTTTTATGTGAGGTGATTCACTCATGTGCTGTGCAAATGTTAAGGGATTATGATGATGGCAAAGAGCAGTGTATAGATGAGCATTTTAGTTGAAATTTTTCACAGTTTAAAATGGGTGAAAAGTGATAGTTTTTTTGGATTTTTTGGATTGTGGTTGTTGCTAATGGTACAGTGCTGCGGTTGACTATTTTGGTGACCATGCGATACCGGAGCATTCTGTCTGTCGAAGCCTAGATGAGTTGTGTTGGGCTTATGTCATCCTTCCACAATTTACACAAATTATCCCCATACTTCAGTCTTTTGGGGATTAGTCAGTGAAAAATTTTAAAGAATTACTGTGAAACCATGTCGTTTTATTTGTTGTGATGACAACGATGTGTGCTTTGTTTTTGTGCAGATTTCCTGCAACGACAACGCTAACACTGAGCCGGGTCGTTGTAACACGCTGGGTAGAAATTCGGCTGACGTGACGCTAGACAGCCAGGAGATCAGCGAGACTCTGGATGAGTTCAACCGACTGCTGTCTGACTACAGCTGTGACGATGCAGTACCGACCTTGAGTCCTGTACAGACGAGGCTTGAGTCGTTGTTTGTGCCGCCCCACGATCTATCAGACTTGTCAACTTGTGCCAGTGGTCGTGAGACCACAGCACGGTCTGCTGCCGCCATAGGATCAGCAGCCAAAGACAATCCTGGTCCATCCGCAGCAGCTGCTGAAGATGAAGCTTCGATCAGGTATGAGTGCAAATTATGTTGAGGATAGTGTTGATGATGATGATGATGTTTAAGGGAAGAAGTCACAATCAGCACAGCTGTAGGCAGATAGCCACTTAAGATATATTACTAGTTTATTAGTGAATTTAGGTTGACTCCTCAGCTAAGCCAACTTAACAAAACTGGTCTCTGTCTATCCATCTGTCCACAAATATATATAAGTGTGTCTAATTTGGATTAAATTTAGTATGTATGATAATAGATAGAGGTCGATGAGTGCTACATAGTAATCTGGCATGTGACCCAATTCAAGGTTGAGGTCATCAGACTTTCAGGTTAAGAATTTTTTTTCATATTTAAAGCATATTGCTTGCACCATTTACACTGTGGGCTGGCAAATGACTAGTGATTCCTAAACTAGGGCAAAATATCTAAATTTGGCCTATTTTTGTATTACGTGGCTTTGACCTTTGCTGATATGCAGTGTTGCAAAACCATTTGATATACTGGTTTATGATGGGTGGCTGTTGATTGTTGTTGTGCAGGTTGAAGGAGGAACGTCAGAGGGCTCGTGAGGAGCGAATACGACACACGAACGAGCAGATAGCACGCATCAAGCAGCGCCAGCGGGAGACGGAGCAGAAGCAGGAGCAATGGAACCAACTGCAGCCATACATCCTGACAGCGGCGTCAGTCGCGGTCGCCTTAATCGGCTATTTTATCTACCAGTACTTCACCTGATGTGAATTACGGATGCTTCACCCCGTTGATGTTTCGCTTCCAGGATGTTACAGTTCACCATTAGCCTGGACGTTTTGCCGACCGAAGAATTGCTGACAACAGCAAAAACAAACAGACAGGGAAGACGATCGGCGGACGCTGAATACAAATGGGTCGAGAGGATGAAGCCAAATTGGTGGCGAAGATGGACAGATGCTGAAGATGGGCAGATGGAGAAGACGATGGCGAAGATGACATTATTTTCTCCATTTATCTGTTTTTACTATCATCTTCAGTGTTTTCAGTGGGTAAAATGTCTAGACAACAGATGATACATACTGGGGGTGAAATGTCAACTACAAAGGAGCAAAACATCCTGATACCCCTGATGTGTGGTGGCAGGGCAGGCCACCATCTGTCCTCCAGCTGTAACTTGTTATCTGAGTTGATGTTGTATTTTTAACTGAATGGTGTATACCACATTCACACAGGGTGGTGCAGAAATAAAGTGAAACATTTCTTTCTTGCTTTTTTGCACTGCATTATTGTAATAATAGCAGTAATACCATACGCTTTTTTTGCAAGGTCTGTCGTAATATGGTGAATATTGATAATATTTGTCTAACTGATCAAAAGTCTAAACGTCGTGAATGCCCTTCACTGCAGTGATCAAAGCTGGTCGTTTTTAAAACCACAATTGATCAAATATCTTTGTAAAGATTGTCACTTTGTGTTTCACTTTTTTTTGCTTCACTCTGTATTAGTGCCACATACATCCACTGAACATATATGTATCATCATTTTGTGACTGTCTCCACTTTATTTTCACTTTTGCTGATGAGTTATTGTTTAAACTGTCCGTCATGTCGTAAAGCTGCTAATACAAGCCCCAAGCCTCCGATTTTTAGTATTAAGTCAGGGGTTTTAAGTCACTTGTTGTTATAGAAGTCGGCTGTTTGTGTTGGAAGTTTTGTGGTTGATCAGTAGTTGATAGCTGCTGTTGCGTATGATTCTTACAGTTTTGTCATCACATTGCTTAATGTTTTGCTGTGCAACTTGTTTGAGACTTTATATGATTACCAGCAATAGTGTACCATCGCATTGTGTATTGCAACACTTGCAGTGTGAACCAAATTAATACGCAAAAGCGGATAGACCCCTGTACCTAACTAAGTCACCGGTGGAGCTTCCACTAGCCTGGGGTACCTAACCAGTTTGTCTGGATATCCTGGTACCATTCTTAATGGGTGGAGCCCCCTATTCTGACATTAATAGGAATACATTGTCTAGTTTCATCTACTTCTGTTGTACGTAAGTGCAAAACAACTGAAAAAGGCTCATTTTTTAAACAGTTCTATTAATTTGGCTAACGCTGTATGTAAAATCGTGTTCATTACTGTAGTGATGGCACAGACTTGATAATTCTCGATAATACTGAATGGCAGTCTTCTGCTGTTCAACAGTCATTTTGCTTTACATTTTAAATGTTTATGCCTTTGGAAATTTTTCAGTACTTGTTGCATCTACCATACTTAACCACATCCATGGAAATTCCTTGTCTGTAGATTATTTTGGGTATATTTAAATACTGAGATCTCTGTGAATGACGAATGTTCATTTATGCAACAATTATTGAAGAGACCATCATTTCCATTTTTGTGTGTGGATATATAAAACTGGTAAGGTTGCATATAATGCGTTGCAGTAACAGACTACTGTTTTCACTGTTGCAGTCTGATATTTATAGATGTTATCCTGGTCTTAGTGACAACTGATCTGTCTTGACCTTCATTCAAGAATCGTGGCAGCCTAACGTTTTTTTCTGTTTCTTGTTAGTTTAAAGCTGATATTACCGGTAGATTTAGCAATACTGTAATTTTGATGTACCAGTATTTGTTTTTTAGTTTGAGAATGTTGTTTGTTTGGGGTAATGTGGATTCAACATTGAAAGCAGCATTGGTGTAACGAGATTGTGTTTCACAGTCTTGTACCATTGTTCGATTTTAAGGTATGCTGCTTTTGTCAACTGTCAGTTACTGTTGTTTTTTATTTTTAATGTGCAGTGTGCATTGTCATATCTTGGAGTCTTTGTTGGCTGGCTTGATTTCAGTTGGTTGTTCTACGGTTTGCTATCGCCAGCTTTTTGTATTGTGCTGCTGATAATAACTGAGTGCAGCAAAACCAGGAATTCAACGTATGTGCCTTCTTTAAATTTGTAGGTGCATTGGTGTTAATCTATGTCCATTGCATTGGGGAATGAAGAGCAGCAACTAGTGGTTTGGGGGAATAGTTTGGATATCCCCACTGCGATCTTTGGTGGACCCCAAGCACAAACATTAATGTATTTTGTGCATTTTTTTGCAATAAAATAACTTCTGATGCTGAAAGTGGGCCATTTTTCATTAATTCCATAAATGTCATCATTCCTCTATGTTAGGACGCTCTGAGGGTCTCATGCTCCCGTGTCTTAAACAGATGGAAACTTGAGTAATGAGTATGGTTCAGCACTGTAGTGAATTCTGTGAAATGATGCTGCTGTCCCAGAGCATATGAATCAAAATTCTCTGTAGGAATGCTGGATTTGTAGTTAGATGTTGGCTTTTACTTCAAAACAGTCATTGTCTGCATTATTGTATGCATATATCTTGTAAAGGTGTATGGTCTCAAATGCTGATCAGTGGTAGAAAACTTCCCAGGCTCGGAAAAGCCTATTCATTTTATCATTTTCTCCTGACTTACTCTCATTTTTTGACTTTTCCAACACACATATAATTTGAACTGAAAATTAGCGCACTACTCATTCACTCATCTATGGAATGTTGCCACCGATATCTTTTTTTCGTGTGTATAGTAATCTCTATTTGAAACAGACAGATGGACAGATGAACAAGACCGATATTTCCATGTTGTCCGGAAAAAAGTAAACCCTTGGACATTGTACAATAGAAATGCCAAATCTAAACGTATCTGAATAAAATTTCGTACACTTAATCCCCAATAATCACCAAATTTTGTTTGAAATGTTATTCATTAGCGGTGTTATAAAATGTTGAATATTGATAACAAAATATCTCTGTTACCAGTATGGCATTACAGAGACTAGGCCTACTTCAATCACTCGATCGTAAGTGACATTTGTTTATGCAATCAGCGTAAACAAACAAAATGGTATTTTCTGCAAATGATCATATTTTAATTAAACTGTTGAGACAATAAAAAGAGTGGTGCTACAAAGTTTATCGTGGAATTTCCCAGCAAGCTATAGACACGGCCAGGATTTAAAAAAACTGTCCATGTGTTGCTTAATACTGGACACTCTACGTTTTGGGGTGACCTCACAAAAGCTACTGTAACTACTGTTTGTGTTGAAAAATTTGACTGAAATTGGGCACAAATTTGATGAATTGTCCATGTTAACTTTTGTTGGAATCACATGTTCTTTTTTGGAATTACCCAAATGTACAGACCACAGAAGGTTTACTTATGTAACGCTATATTGGTTACAGAGATATTTTGTTATCGATATTCAACAATTCATAACTCCGTCAAGAAACAATATTTTTAACCAGATTTGGCGATTGCTTTACTAATTTATTGGGGATTAAGCAAACAAAATTTCGTTTAGATTCATTTAGATTTGACATTTTTATTGTACAATGTCCAGGAGTTTACTTTTTTCCGGCCACAGCGTAGTTACTCCTGTTCTTGGATCGTTCACACCAATTTTTTTCTAGGAATTTTCATGATCAAGATAGGAGCCCATACGCAGTGGATAGATGAGCGAGCAAAAGCCCTAATGTGAATTAGTGGGTCAGCCACATAATGATTCATAATAATTTATGTTCCTCTTAGATTACATGCATATGTGAGTCAACAGAAGTTAAATGAAATGTTTTATTTTAATCGTTTGTGATTTTTATTATTGCTGTGTCTATGCTGCTGTTGCATGTTGTGGTTATAGCTAAGCATATGTTCATCACGAGTGTGGTGACTTGTCTATTCTAGTGGCTGTTGCTTTGGTCTGCTAAGTGCTGATTGCCATGTCAACCGTCACTCAGTTCTTGTGCAGGGACGTATTTAGGGGGTGCCCTTGCACCTGGGCCACCGCCATAGGCGGATTTAGGGGGACACAGGGGCCATGCCCCCCTAGATGCCAAAGTCGCCTTTTTGCCTAGCATATGCAGTGCATTTCTGCAGTAAAACTAATAAAATTTATACTCAGTGTATGCATTTTAGGGGGTTTTCATACCCAAAAAACCGTTTGCTTCCGGGGCTGTGCTCCGGCGACAGGCTTCTCCCCAAGAAGTCAACCTTTGTTTTTGGCTTTCGGCCTCGATTTTTGGCCCATCGGGGCTAGTTCGCCTTTTGTGACTCCAATTTCTGGCTGTGCCTACGTAAGAGTAAATAACAGTAAACAATAATGCCAGGGGAGTTTAAACCATATAAACTTAATTGAAGCAAACGCTACAAAAACAGGAAAGGTTTTTTTTTTGGAAAATTAGCAGGAAGTGGAATAATATTATTTTGCATTTTTCATAATATTTACGCTATCTTGCAACCAGAAGGGTTCTGTGACGCTTAGAATGCAACAAATTCGTTTATCGCCGGGGCTCCGCCCCGGACCCCGCTAGGGGAGCTCATGACGCTCCCCCAGAGTCTCTAGTCAGCTGGGGAGATTGATACTTTCTTTCCATTCCCCTCCCCATCGACGCCTGCGGCGCCTCACCTTGAGTTTGGGGGAATTGCTCCGAAGACTTAGGAGGATAGACGCCCTTGAATAACGCTTTTTATCGCATGCAAGTCAATCTTCATGGCAGTCTTTGTATTACTGCTGTATTTCTATACTGTTATGGTCATAGAAAAAAATGAAATTTAGCACAGAGTCCACGAAAATACGCCATTTTGACCTTAAGATCTAAAAAAATTTTGGGGGAGGGGGGACTGCCCCTCCTTCTGTCCCCACTCTCTCCCTTGGTGCCTTTGACGCCTTGACTCGGCTCGACTTTGGCCCCCCCAACTTTAACTTCTGGATCCGCCTATGGTCACCACCCTTTGAATGTGAAAAAAAATTCTTTAACTGTACGTAATTTACAGTTTGAATCAGACCAAACAGTTTAAAGTTTTTTAGTATAACATTTTTGAAAGCGTACATCTAGAATGAACACCTGGTTTGCCTCTAACCTTTTTCACATTTTATAATACGTCCCTGGTGCTGTGCATATTATTGACAGATTCGTCAGTTATTGTTATAGCTTCATGTAAAATGGCTTGAACTAGCGTCTATGAAAATTTTGTCATTAGATTTTTCGGGTGTTTGTAGATACTGAAAATATCTCTCAGTGGCAATTTAAAAAGAATTTTATCTGTTGTCGTTACAGCTTCATATAGAATGGCTTGAACTGTGGTCAGGAATTGCTTAAACACGCATGTTATGATGTTGCTGATACCAAACCAAAGTTTTCTTAGGTGTATGTTTGAGATGTGTTATACACTGTGCCTCAAAAAAAGTATCCCCAACATATTCGACTGTAACTTGAAAACCAATTATCAGATTTTAATAATTTTTGGTACAAATATTCGCGACACAACTTGCCATGAAATAGCCATTCAGTTTCTTACCTTATCCAGTGTATACTTCTGCACTACCTAGGGAAAGCAGAACATGCGAAATATGTGTTAAAATAAAAGAAAACCTGAAAAAACATTCCCGACATTATCGATCGTGCCTTGAATCAAAATTAGCAGACTTTAATAATATTTGGCAGAATTATTTCGGACACATCTGGCTATTAAATTAATGTTTTAGTTTCCACCTCACCCATAGACCTGCAAGTCGGATCGATTAAGTCGACTGAAGTTGACTTGGGCCTTCCAAGTCGGGTCAAGTTGGTCTGTAGCAGCGTCACCAACGTTGCTGTGCATTAATTGTAAGTTGTTTTTTGACAGTCACAGTCATTCCCTGCAGTTCGCATATATACTTTCCATAGGGGCCTACTACATCCTATGCATAAAATAGCTCTATTAGAGATACTAAATAACAATCAATCTGTAAGCCTTATTCCGAAAACGAAATTCCGGGATTACAGAATGCTCAATCCGAGATCCCGAGATTGAATTCTTGGATTAAGCAATCGTACTGTGCCGGATTGGAATTTTCTTCTCATTCAGGCCGTCATGCCGACTACTCCTAATCTGGTGTCAACTGTCTCCCCAGATCCTCCTCCCAGCATCTAGATGACATCACCACTCCGCTCTGCGTGATATCCTTCACAGGAGTTTGCAGAGGATACGGACAGAAACAGAAACAGAAACTTTTCTTGAGCAGTTGACTAATACCGTTAATTACAAACATAAATCAAAGTTTACATGTGTGTAAGTTAACAATCTTTTGGTTAATTCTCCAAACCTAGTTTGGCTCATACGCTTGTCAACTTGGTTCGCAAGTGTGCGAGTCGTACGTTATGCTGATGGATTTGAAACTGATTTAATTACTTTAACACTTTGGTGGATTATATTTCCAAAAACATAAATGGGTGTGGTGTCTGCTCACTCCACTGCAAGCAACTATTAACTGTTAAATTACAAACTAGAAAGCAGTCATAGCCCGCAGGTACCTCCGCCAAGGCAATGTTATTCGCCAGGTGGCGTCACCATATTCGCTTTGCCAGCGGTTCCCTTATGCCCCCTTTAACGCAATGGTAACGAAAATTTCAAAGTGTTCCAGAATCCAGGATTCCTGCCGGATCACCCCCAAAATTGAATGGTAATTTGTGCCATGCCAGACATACCCTCAAAATTTCAGAAAGATCCGTCCATAACTTTTTGAGTTATCTTTCTAACAGACAAACAAAAAGACAAACAAAGTCTGGCAAAAACATTACCTCCTTGGCGGAGGTAATAACAGTAGTACTACCGGTATGTAGTCAAGTGAACTCAATATCGTATCGATTATCATATCGAAATTGAATTCTGATATTGACCCCTCTCTAGTATTTCGACAGAGTGGGCTGAATACATATTCTATGCATGTTGTGTTTACATTTTACTGAGTACAGAAAATCTGTAGCGTTTTCTTGTTTCTATTAACCGAATAATGGTATAAATGTGTTAAATGTCTGTTCGGTATTGCTTTGATGTTAGCTTATTATGATTCCAACAAAGAAATACTTTGTCAGCTTCTGGCTGGGTTCTGTCATGTTGTACCTGACCTGTGACAGGTAACGAAGACCGACACTGTTCAACACGTCATAAAATTTCACGCGATAATTTACCACGCGTGGACATTGCAATTACAACAACGTGCTTGTCCAATATAGCAGTAACTGTGAGGTGATTTGCAGTGGCCACTGCCATGATGCAATTACAATCCATCATCGCTCAATTATAGTCCACTGCCACCAATCAAATGTGCATCTGGCATGAGTGATGAGAAGCAGATGTGTTGCTTATTGCAAATAATCTAAGTCAAGTTATTTTAGTGATCTAGTTATTGTTGACCATTATTTCACCTGGCTTCTAGCCAAGTGAATGTTATTATTCTTATTGGTATGAATTCATTTTGACTACTTCCAGCTAGTTATTAGAATAAACAAATAATTTCATGAAAAAATTATTATCAGTCCAGGCTGGACTGACATCAAACTTTATTATCATTTCAGGTAGCTATAGACTAACTGCTGGGCGGCCGGTGCAACGCTACGAACCAGCAATTTTCCGACTTAGCTGTGCCATCTATTTTATGCTACTGCAGAATTCTTTGTACGCAAGTTTAATATTGAGCTACAAGCAACAACTGGAAGTCAAGATGACAATTAAGAAAATAACAATGAAAATGACAGCACTTTGACCAACCAAGACAAACAGTGCATCAGCTGGCTCTATCACCATACCTGCACTGCAGCATCACATTCACACCTGTCGCCAGTAGCCCGAGTATGACGACTAAATGAGCGGCAGCTACCGCAGGTATATAGGCTATACAAAAGTTATTCGTGAAACGTTTCAGTCATTCAAGGGACTACTTTAAGTGCAGCGGACAAGAACTGGATTCGCTAATGGCAGTGTTAAAAGTAGGCCTAAGCAAAGCTGTCACATGCTTTATCGGCACGATCAGTGTGGTCTGGAATCTAGGTGGACTGCTGATCAACTTTGCCAACAAACAGTGCCTGAAATGATGACATAGTCTGCCATAAGTATTTATTTTAATTCGCACTGAAAAATAAAATTTGCCACCAGTCCGAGTCCGGACTGAAAATAAAATCTGGTGTCAGTCCGGTTCGAACTGATAATAACGCCTACCAATCCACAACTCTTCTGATAACTGAACATGAATCTGCTGCTGGTACCTACGCTATAGTTACAATTTCATTTTGTTCTACAGCAGTTACAGTAATAATGAGAGATACTGGTCACCTGTGAAATTGAATACTGGTTAAGAAATTGTGATTAGCTGATTGTAATGCTTCAAGTTATTAAGCTGTTAATATCAGACTGTACTATTTCGTGCAGGTTGTCAGCAGTAGAACATTGCTATGTTGGTGTTACTGGCAAAAGCATTGAAAGAAGTACAGAGTTGGAAGATATTATGTGCTACAACCAAGACAACAAGACTTCAAATGTTTCAAAGTGTGTATTTATTTATGTTATTTTTCATGTTGTTGTTTGTGACAAATTTCAACATCTTCAACTTAGTTAGCTTTAGCTGCATGAGTATGGTAAACTTGATTGATTTATGTCTACTCCCATAGTAACTGCACACAATTTTTTTATTCATTTGTATCGTCCCTGCTTGTTCACATGCGAAGCACATTTTCTTAAGGACTTTTGATTGCCACTTGTCGTCTAGGTCTTGGTTAATGTCAGTCTTGTTTTAGATGCCTTTCAGGTAGACTCAACTAAATAAGTTTTGCTAAGCTAAGTGTCATCTTATGCGATGACATAGTTTCTGCAAAAACTAGTCTGGCTTCGGAAGCTGGGATTTTGTTTACCATGTATATCATTATATTATTTCTGTTACTTATAAAAGTATTTTTGTTGCCATATTGCTAAACTGTAAACTGAGGCGCATTTTGCACTTTTTGTTTCTCTGAGAATCTCTGAGATTCTCTGAGAAAATCTGAGATGCTGCATAGAATTTGCGTTTCGCACCTGCCCTTTTTCTGAGATTATCAGAGAATTTCTGTGAATCTCAGAGAAATAAAAAGTCAAAATGCGCCCCTGATGATTGAAATTTCTAGTCAGTTTAACACATAGGATCTATGTTTTGCAGCTGTATTATATTCTATGATGCTATTACTGACAAAGCAGAATTTGGATGCGACTATGAAAATATTTGCATGCCAGACCAACAACTTTCAAACTCGGTAATGAACAACATTTGCTATTCTGTTGTGTTCTTTCACTGAATATTTGAGTTTGCTATGGTTCATTGTTCAGTTTTAAGTTGAAGAACTCTACATTTCCTTCACTCTTGTAATAACTGAATTATTGCTTTTTGTTTATTTACATATGAGGAATATATATTTTTGTCCGGCAGTATGATTGAGCTGTTTGTAATATCAAATGGTCTAATGTATTATTGCACTAGTTTAACATTAAGGTATTTATCTGTGACAGGTATGTTACAAACAAACTCGAGGTTCATTATATTGCTGTCATGGTATTATGTGCAATGCTGCATCTCATCTGTATCATATGAATCCACCTCAAGCTCACACTATCTGTTACAATGGCACAAATAATGGCCACCAAGACATACGTGAGCATTCATTAACTTTGTTCTAATTTCGAGTTTATAACACTATTTATATAATTTGTTCAACATAGGTTTGACTGCAAAGTTTTGTGCAATTTCTTACATTTTTCATTTTAACCAAAAAATAATGGTATTGATATCTGCTCTTGTGCATGGTGTGTATTGCTCTAGTGCTGTTGTTTGGGCGACTAGAATGGCTGATGTCATTTGTGTCGACATGCATGTGCTTAGATGAGATAGTGTGTCCGTATGGTTGTTACTACGAGTTGTTACGTCTACCTGGCGGCCGGCTTGTGAGTGAGAAATTTGGCTGTGATGTTCGCTGCGATACATTGCTGTCTTCTACCAACAGATGCAGACAGGTAAGCTGCTAACGGGTTATTCATCACATTTATAATTGTTGACATTTAGACCATACAAGTGTTAATGTTAGAGCAGTAGGTGGAAGGTTTCTTAGCCGTTGGTATAATTTAAGACCTAAGTCGCTACATCAAAAAACCCATATTTTCAAGCATGTTCATACATAATTTAGCCTCTGGCTTGCTTTGCTTCCACGTATGTTTTTGCAGTCTCTGAGTGTCCCAAAATTGACAATGGTTGGGGATTTACCCTATAATCTACTAGTAAAGCTTATTTGTTGTTTTTTTGTGTTGTGTGTGTGTTTAGACCAGTTTACCAAGTGGCATTCATCATCGCTCGTGTACATGCACAAAGGACCGCTGCAACCACAAAGTTCATATGATCTCACCTGTCTCTGAAGCTCCATCCACTACCAACCGACCTCTGATGGTATCAATGCACAACCCGCTGTGGGATCACAAACGTGACATGAAAACTTCGAGTGACTTTCGTTCAGTCGCTCTGCCTTGCATCGGGGTTGTAATTGGTCTGCTGATGCTGCTAATGCTTGCAATTGTTGTGACACGCATCTGCCAACATAATAAGACAGTCCAGCCTTATACCTATGCGCAGCTGACAGCTGAGCTCAGTGCTTAAGGTGTGATTTCAGTAGGTCAAACATTTTAAACAGCGTGAACATGTCTAACTTTATGCACTGTGGTCGACTTGTTTCAAGAACAGGCGACAGTTGTCCAGATTTACGGATGTTTGCAAAACGCTTTTGTTAGCCAGCTAGAACACGACCACGCCATGCTTCAACTAGCGGGCAAGCTTGGCTCTGGAATTTCCCATCGTGGCTGGTTGGCATAGCAGTGTTATATTAATAGTTTTAACTGAATTAGGAAAACGAAAACAGTGGCTACTGAAATCATGCCTTTAGTTAGCGTAGGTGCTCTGAGCATTTTGTTGATTATGACATCATGAGCTATGCAGCTTAACCTGGTGTGAAGGTTATTCTATAATGTGGTTATCTTAATGGGCTGAGGTGTAGTGCAGTGCTTAACACACTGTGTCATATCAATGGAGTTCATTGACCCTGAGCTTGGTTAGTGGTTGGGTAACCATTGGCTGAACCAGCCATCCAGAACGCTAGCCTGACTGACCCTCCATAAAATGCTACATCTCGTGCAGAACTTTTTTGTTATGGCTTGCAGTGTCGCGAGCCAGCCCACAGCCCACCATTGCTGCAGTCTAAAGGTAGACTCTCAGTTGAAATTAGAAGTAATTAAGCTAGGCTGACAACCACATAATGTTTTCTCTGGTACGATATTGTTGCCAGCTTGATGTAAGGTGGAGTTTTGTTATTTTTAGAATACAGCTTATAGATCACTGGCAAACTTTTGGTATCTGGATTACAAGTGAAATTTTTGTTTGTATATTTTTGTATTTGTGGGATTGCTGATATGACTTGCATAATAATGCAAATGATGGTGGTCCCATGGAAGAAGTGACTGTTGCACCTAATTGTGTTTTACTTGAACATTTTTAAATTTATTTTTTGTGTTTATATTCCGTTAATGCTTAGTATAGTATGCTTTGTGCTAGAAGTGTTCCTGTTGCAAACACTGTTTTGTTTAAACAGGTTTGTTTGTGGTAGTGACAACAGTATTCATTTTATCATCATTGATAAATTATTTGCTTTTCTGGATCTTTGTTAGCATGATTACTTATTAACCGCTGCACTTAGCTTGATTAAATTTTGCACGAACGTGTACCTTGACAATCTATAGAACCCTATTGAGTATTGAATAGGGCTCGGTCAAGGTCATGGTCGCAGGACTGGATTTTCTTATCGTTCACCATTGTGAGATAGGGCAAGATGTTTGTTACAGAATTACAGAAAAAGTTATGAGGAGGATTTGCCTGAAATTCTTAGGGAAGTTTAGACTTGACAAAATCCATACTGGACATATTGCCTCCAAACAAATTACCCCTGACATAATCTCCCTCCTACAAACCACGTATGGTTTTTGTTTGTATGATACTGCAGCTATCCATGGGCCATAGACAGGATGTGAAAAACGAGGAGGCAGCACAGGGTCTGGGGGACATAGTCCCCCAGGGGGGTCCAGTGGTGGAGCCCCAGTGGGAGGTCTGGGGGAAAGCTCCCCAGAAGCCAAAAAGCTTTCAAAATTCACTTAGCTGAAACTCGTTTTTTTATATTGGGGCCTACATGCTTGTTAATTAATTATCATAATCGGGTGCATTATTTCATGCACTTGGATGATTGATTTTGAACATTTGCAGAATTATAATTTTTGCTGCAAGGTTAGGATGATATGGGATTGTTGATATGACTTGTGTATTGATCAGAGATGGGGTCATTGTGAACTGTCCTTGACCTTGAGTATAGCTTGAGGACAAAAAATCGTGGCATTTCGCCTGGCCTCGAAAAGGTCTGGCTTTGGCGTTGGCCATGTCCTGAAAGACCACTGGCCTTGGTCTTCCTCTAGATGCCTTGGCTTTTGGTCATTTGTAATGAATGTGCTCTATTCAATGAGTTCTTATTTGTATGATATATTCACTGAAATTTTGAAACTATGTGGGCATTTTATGGTTCATTGTAGTTTGAATAACCTTGGTTTTGGAGATCACTTGCCTGGCTTTGACCTTGGTCAAAGATCACTTGTCTTGGCCTTGGTTTTGAAAATACTGATTCTGATCCCATCCCTGGTATTAATGCGAATGATGACAATCCCATGGAAAAAATGATTGTTGCAGCTAATAGTATTCTATGTTTAATGCTTTATTTGAACATTTCTGGAAATTCTGGCTATTTACACATATTGCCTGTTATTTTATCTGTTAATATACAGATTGTGCTTGTTTGTGACTTATGCTTGAACTGTTTGTTCTGCAAAGACTGTTTATTGTTCATTTAAACAAAACATGTAGTTTTATTTTGGTTTTGTGCATTGAATGATTAAGAAGTTATTTTAAATTACTTGTTGTAATTTTATTGAATGTGTGATTTGATTTCAGCAGTTCAATGACGCTTATAATTTGCATAATTTCAACTTTTAGATGAACTGGCTATAGGTTTCAAAGTTGTACGCCTGTTATGTAAAGTCAGTCATAGCACAGTAATGTATTTGACTTTGTTACTGTATTATTTGCAGCTGGTGGAAATGTCTTGTACACTTCCCTGGTCTTATATTCTCCATAGTATTTCTCTATGTCCTCGCACTGTCTCTCCAGCCATTTCGCTTTGTCTGCTCTGGCCGCTTTTCGTACCTCATTACATTTCTGTC
>Ga0056128_1003298_pt1 | contig 19749 bp, 7 predicted proteins | sample WorMetLIZISLAND2_FD_71113 | JGI IMG/M metagenome (GOLD analysis project Ga0056128, IMG submission 71113) | Marine gutless worms symbiont microbial communities from Max Planck institute for Marine Microbiology, Germany - Olavius geniculatus... ... | reverse complement strand
AAGCGTGGTCTAAGTTGTTCTCATGCTATTTTTACACTTAGAACTGTTGTCGATCATTATATGAATTATGGTAGCACTGTTAATGTTTGCTCTCTTGGCCTGTCAAAAGCTTTTGACAGGATGAATCATCATGCTCTGTTCACTAAGCTCATGAAGAGAAACATTACCGTCAACCTTTTGTCGTTACTCGAACTTTGGTTTTCAGTTAGCATGATTTGCGTTAAATGGGGTCTTGTGTACTCAGATTACTTTAGTTTGTCATGTGGAGTTCGGCAAGGTGGTGTTCTCTCTCCATGTTTGTTTGCCATTTTTATTGACAGTGTTGGTTGTTACTATATTGCTGTATGCAGACGATATTGCACTGCTCGCCCCTTCGCTGCAGCTTTTGCTGCATACGTGTGAGGATGAGGTTTCATGCTTGGACATGCGATTAAATAACAAGAAATCTGTTTGCATTCGTATTGGTCCGCGTTATAAAGCCGATTGTTGCAATCTTGTAACCAGAGACAATTGCAAATTGCTTTGGTGTAACAGTATTAGATACTTAGATGTATATATGACATCTTCAGCTGTATTCACTTGCTCCTTCAGCAATTATAAAACAAATCTTTTCGATAAAAAACTTTTCGGGCTTTTAATGCACTTTTTGGCCGTGTTGGCCGTGCCACTTCACCCGGCGTCATTGTACAGCTGTTTAAAGCGAAATGTCTGCCGGTGTTATACTATGGCTTTAAAGCTTGTTCTGTTAACAAAACCGTGACTAAGTCTTTGCAATATGTCATTAAGAGTTGTTTCAGCAAAATATTTCAGACTAGGTCTGATGACGTTATTGCTGAATGTATGAATATGTTCAATTGTTTATCTGTAGCTGATGCAATTTCTAGATGTGAAAGAAATTTTTTGTCACGGTTTAGCCAGTGTAATAACTTTTTATGTCATCTTTGCTGTCTTGCTGCATTAATTGACTTCTGACTATGTGCATTATATTACATTTTAGTTAAGTCTTGATTAAGTTCTAGTTAAGTTTTATTGTTTCTTTGTTTATTCCTTGTTTATTTCTTGTTTACCGAATACGGTGAATAAAAATGTGTGTGTTGTAAACAGCGCCATCAGCTGGAGTGCGGTGAATTCGTTCCGCTGCCCATCGCGCCGACTTCCACGTGGCATCAGTGCTGTTCGTTGAACACCACGACTACCACAACAACTAGCAGCAGTAGCAGCGGCTGCAGCATGTCACCGCCTGAAAAACGTTGTCCGCACCACTCCAACGCTTTTTTGGGGTATCCCAATTCAATTGTAAACTGTCAATTATTTTTTATCATAAAGTAGGTTTTTCATTATATTTAATTGACTGCATTAGCAGTCGTGCTTCACCTGTCGTATGTCTCTCTGTCTGTCGTCTGTAAAGTTATCTATTGTGGCTAAACGGCACGTCGTAGAGGGTCGGCGATGATACTGTTGGATAGGGCGTTAGTAGGTTTCTATAAGCTGTTGCTGTCTGCAGCGATTTGGCCGCAAAAAGCGGCATAGGTATTTGGGGTGTTACCAAAAGTTTGCACTATATCGCAAGTTATGTAAGTAAGAAACCCATACGTTTACATTTGCAGGCCTTCAGGCGCACACAAGTACGGTTGGTTTTCCCTAGCGACAGCTGAGCTTTCGCTTTTTACTGTCTTTCCCATCTACATGTACGGTCAAACGTTAAACCTTTCCGTAGCGACAACGCTAAAAAGGCGGCGATGATCTCTTGTTTTCTTAGCCCTAAGTCAGACACTAGTTTACACTGAGAGACCACGAATTCGGACGGGGCTAGTGCATCTCACGCGGTGTGCCGGTTTACGTCCCAGCTTTCGCTGATATATATACTTGTCGCATCTCTGGCAAACACAACGGGAAAAAGGCATAGCGTTGTCGGATGTTTGAGCTTTTCGAGTGTATTTCTATAGTTAGATGAATTTAAATGAGTGTGGCCTCTCATTCACTCCTTTATATCCCACAGGTCATATATGTCGACGAATTATTGGCGTAAAACCGATTCAGACAATGCCGTGGTGCCCAGCGCGTCGAGCCTCCAGCTGGAACTCAGGGAACTGGATCATCAATTGGAAAGAATACGACTGCGGTGTGAGGACCTGGTGAAGTTTTCTACGTTGACGACCTCCGTCAGAACTACGACAGCAACATGCAGTGATACAATTTCGACCACCTCGTCCACTGATGGCTCTACCACCTCAGCTGTTTGGACGTTACCCAACGATGTACGTTTTCACTTATCGTCGACTGTGACACTCTTGCTGTATATAAATCTAAGCAAAACATTCACTTGTTTAATTTTGCATATAGCTAGCTTACCTGCTCCGCCAGAGTCTCTAAAGCTACAGCACTATGGCTGTCAACACATGGGATTAATAAAATTTTAATCGTTATATCGTTCACTGCATTAACGTCACATCGAGAAAACGATTATCAAATTAATACAAGGGCATCGTGACAAGCATCTGGAGTGATCTCGATTGTTTGCTATTCCAGAAAAAAATATCAACATTTTGGAGATTGAAAAAAAACGTTGGCCCCTAAGAAAGGGGAGATTTGAGAGTTATACCCGCAGCGTAACCTTACATCTGCCTACTTGTTAATGATTCGCCAAGGGCAGCGTCGATCGGCGATTCCATCTCTTACGAAATTACTTTCGTCCTTGTTTCGAGTTAGGAACCGTACAGGACAGATGTCCAAACGGACGGACAGAGAGCTAGCAAGATCTGTAATGCTGCGCATCAGGATGGCCGCATATACCAAATACTGCGTGTCGCAGAGTCATACGTCCACCGACGCAAGATCTGTGAAACAGTCGAACAATGCGCACACTGCAAGTGACCAGACAACGTGCTTCCTGAAATCCAGCCTTGCAGCAAACACACGGAGAGATGGTGTAACTGTTGCAACAGCTGATGCGATTTTCTCGTCTAATAACGCGACGTCAACTTCGCCGTGTCTGCTGAACAGTAATTCTACGAACAGCAATTCTGCCGCCGCTGCTACAGGAAATCCGGAACGGGTATTATTGTTGTTACCTATATATTAAAGAATTTTAAAGTTGCAATCACAAAGCATTGGATATGGTGGCAAAAGACAGAAACGCTCGTTTGTATTCGCCACGTCGTGACAGCAGCGATTTTCAATTGTGTTTTTTGCCTGCGGGGTTTGTTTGATCCCAAATTTCTCCTCCTCTTTGGACCAAAGATCACCATCAAACACAATGTGCCATTAAACCGCACAAACGCCAAATGACATCCGTCGAACAGTTTAAGCAGGGGGCATGAATGTGACGGAAAGACGACAGACAGCTGTAGATAGACACAGGCCCGTCGAGAGCCACAGCGGGGCCCGGGGAAACATTCTCGCAGGGCCCTAAATATTTTCACGGGGCCCCTTTGAAGAAAAAAATCATTTTTTTTCAAAATGGTACATTCTGGCGTACTTTATATTTTTGGCCGACGGCGGGGCCCCCAAACGTCGCGGGGCCCGGGGTAGTTTACCCCCTACTCCACCCTTTCGACGGGCCTGGATAGACAAATCACACTACGAAGAAATGTAGAAATAGTGGGCATCATTTGCGCTGCAAGACGCGAGTTCGCCTTTAAAAGGGTCACTATTAAGCTTTGTTCCGTTATTACGATACGCGAAATTTACGAAGGCCTACTAAAATATTGACGACGCTGTTGCTGAGTAGGCTATACTGAATGTATTGTGTGTTTTGAATGTACTGCATATAAGCAACGACATGAAATCGAAGACTGCGGGGCAAGTCATAAGTCGGTTTCAACAAGTGGTTGGTCGCCGACAGACGATCAGGTTGAGACGTCGGAGGAGGAACTTCAACGTAGAAGACTTGCAGCAGCAGCAGCAGCAGCAGCAGCCAAGCGTCGCCACGAGTTGTACTGGCGCTACGCCGACGTCATGTACACCAACCCACGTAACCTCCAGCACACCATCCACATACAGCAAGCCCTCTTCAGACAGCAGCTCAGTCCCCGGTATACGCCGTACACAACAACTGTTAAATGGTTGAATGGTATGATAGCTCTTTCTCAGCGTCACCTGCCGTGCGGGATCACACAGTGCCGCCCGACACAAGTAAACGCGTCCCGCTATAACCCCAACCAGAAAAGCCGGTTCTCGATTGACCTACCCCTGAGGGATGAAAGGCTGAGTTGATCTCCTGGGTGTCGGTTATGATATCGAGATGGTTTAGGCCTACGCAGTCAAGATGGTTTACGCAGTCACCCATCCAAGTAATATTTTGATAGCGACGCGACAGAAAGTCGAACCAACGTCCTGGCGATCGCAGGTCTTACGTCTTAATCGCTACACTAACTGAGCTGTATAGAATAAAAATGGACCAAGTGCTTTCGAGTGAATTTTTCAGAATTCGACAAAATAACTTTAACGGTGGCACTTCAGTTATCTACAGACCAATCGCGTATATATACTATCGGAAAGCTTTCAGCTTCAGCTTTAGAGCGCTGTAATTATTTTTAACGCTAGAATGAATAATTTTTGCAAAAATAAACATTTTAGGTCGGGTTCATTATTACTCTAACCACGGCTGAGACGACCGACTAGCGTAACATGAGCCAAGTTAACTTCGTCCGTTATTACGCTGATGCGAAAAACCGAAAAATCTCAAAAATGACCAAAATTTGACTTGGTCCACTCTTATTGTATACGGCTCAACTGTACATAAAAAGAATATTCACAACACGCAGCGAAGTAATTTGGATAACTAAACTGAAATGATATGACTTGAAGTAAAGCAGCAGAACTACAATATCTCATTTTAGTTCATTTTAATTCACTGCATTTCCGTTGATTTGAACACACGTTTAGAACCAAAGTGTTATGCAGGTTTAACTCATTATCACATCAAGCACCTGTGACTGATGGTGTCCCAGCTGTGTATGATACAAAACGGGCATCTGCTAATGAAAATCGTACCCAGGCTGTCAAACCACGTGACCCGAAAATGGAGTGGGTCGTGAAGCGACGCTCCGACGGCTCACGGCACATCACCCGCAGGTAATGCAGTTGCCATTACTGTCCGCGGTATCGACGGCAGTATTGTTTTCAGCATCGTTGCTAAGTTTGTTTCTCTGTTTCTCTGATACTACGATAACTCGTGAACTGTTGCACTTAGCTCAATGAAATTTTGCAAAACATATATGTCAAGAAAAAGATGCCTGTTGAGAGTTATACCCCCTGCCTACTTTTTAGTGATACTTCTTAATAACGCGACATCGCAAATGTCGTTGTAGGCTCATCTGCCAGTACCGTATAACGGTTTTGTAGACGTCACTTTAATCAGAGTCGTCATTTCAGTATATCATTGGGGGTCTCAGTCAACGTAACGTATTCTTCTTGCAGCACTAACACTGTTTCCAAGGTACGATTCACAGGGAAAATTAAAATCATAAATCTTTGGAGGGTCCGTAGACCCCTTCGGCCCCCTGCCCGTAAATGACGCCACTGTCTTAAATCGAAATTTTAACAAAAAGAATGTTGACGTTGGCTTTTAATCATGTGATTCAAGATTAATTTTTGCAGCCCTGTGTATACATACATCATTTTGTGCGTAATGTACGTGTGTAGGCCGGTAAAGTTGTCGCGCGGTTGGAAGACAGAGCGACGGCAGGCGGCCGAGGAGAGAAGGCAAAGACAAAGATGCGTTGCGACGTCGACTGATGACGATAATGTCGGACTAATCACTACGAATGACCGACGAAAACAGGTACAGTATTTTCAGGTATTTCTGTTTATGTGCACTCTGTGTACGATTTAATTAATAAATAAATATACGCTGTGAGCCATAAAACAAGCCACTTAAACTTTATCCAAAATAATTAGAAAGTTTTCGCAAATTATGTCAGTACAACAATTCTTAGTCAATATTTGGCAAAAATATAAACAAAAGTTTGGCGGAACGTTCTTATCGCTCATCGTACCTCAACTTTAATCCTATCCCTAATCTTAACCCTACCTTAACCCTAACTCTAAGGCTTAACTTTAGCAAAGGTAATCAACATTGCATAACGCCAGTGGTTTTCCTGATCAGTCTGAATTTTCACCAATGTCAATCAATCAATTAATTGACCAGTGACCAGTGGTTTACCAGAGTGCAATTAAATTCTAACCGATCGAAAAAATTAGCTAAAATTTGATCAGAATCCTCAAAGATTAAGTAAGACTGGCATGCATTTGCATTGCAACTGTCTGGTGTTAATCGGTAATGTTCCAAATTAGATTAACTTTGGTGTTAACTGCCGTTTTAAATTACATTTTATCGTGCGTGGTATATATAATGCTTTTTACGCGCAACAGCAGTTACTGCTGTAGTTGTAGAGCGTCTTAGCCATCGCAATTCTGTCCGTCTGTCCGTTTGTCCGTCTGTCACACGAGTGGATCAGTCAAAAACGGTGCAAGCTAGAATTACCAAATTTTTACCGTCGGCTGCCCAGAAGACTTTAGTTTCAGGAACCGTAAAGCTTTTCCGTAAATTCGAAGGGGGTCACCGCGAACGAGGGCGTTAAATGAAGGGGTAGGCAAAAGTTGGCAAAAGTTGCCATATCCAGCCGATACGACGTTAGCAGAGCGACAGATGCGATCTTTGGTGAGTACAAGTAAACAAAACACTATAGACACTATAACCGCGGGTTGTCTGGCGCCTGGCGCCTTCTGGTAAATGATTTAGACTTCGTTCTACTGTGTTTCAAACATGCACTCTGGCTGTTGCGCGTTTCTGTCTGCGTTAGCAGATCACTTGTTAAACTAAAGATAGGCCTAAAACTGAAGTTAGACTTCAGTTAATGTTTGCGATTATGCTAAGTGTGTTAATGTTTGCGATTCTGCTGACTATAGTGTTAATCGTTCTTCACGACGAAACATTAACTCGCGTAAATATTGCCATCGAAATAACGAGTTCCGTCTTTCATAAGGGCAGTGTTCGTTCAAACAGCGCCGACCAGAACTGTTGTTGTTCCTCGGGAGTCGCTGCGTCGCCAGGCCAGTAGAACGGCTCGCTGGTTTTAAATAGCTCGGCGACGGCGTCATCTGCAACGTCAAGCGGTTGTTGCCACACGACTGGAATCAAAGCATGAGGACGACGGAACTGAACTCTGCTGATGAAATCCACGCATACAGGATCGGAGAGAAAATTCGCCGTCAGCACCGGAACAATCCACCGACAGACCCGGATAGATTCCACCATTGCGTCGACTTCAGCTGCCCCGGGTAGGAAATCGTCTCTCGTGATGAATGTTCTGATTCCTCGCAGTGCTGCGAGGAAGTGCGTATGAATGCTGCTTCGGTCCTCGTTTTGAGTAAACACGATCATATCGTACTGAAACTGAGCTTGTTCTTCTTCACGGTTCTGCGTCATCACGTATTGCAGCGCCATACGGACAAAGTGCGCCGGGTTTATTTGCAGACACTCGCGCATTTGTCGCACACGTTCGCTCTTTCTGTAGTAGATCAGCAGACCCACCGATATCAATACTGAAATTCCTAGAATTCCTCCAAGAACGACTGGTACTATGAAAGACGCCCGCAGGTATGGGTTGAAACAACTGGGCAACGGCCGATTCTTCATTGACACAAGGTTTCCGTCTTCATTTCTACAGAAAAATCCGTCCAAGTGAACCCACACCTCTCCAATACGTGTTCTCAAGTCCTCGTCACAAGGGCAGTTAGATCCGTTCACCAGTGTTTTAATGAGGCTGCACTGTTGTTCCAGTTCCTTAACAATGACCTTGGACGCAAATACAATGCTTCCGTTTGGATATAAACATCGGTAGCTATCAAAGCCCATAAACTTTAGGTTACTGTGTGCCGGCAAACGTTGCAGCCATCTGATGAAGTGTGTAGAATTACAGAGGCAATGCAGATTATTCTGGCCAAAGTCAACAACGAGACGTCCCTGTGGTTTTTGCAAAGCTAGCTGAGATAGTTGCATAGCGTCTTCGCGACTAACAGTTTTGATAATATTGCTGCTGAAATTCAAGACATTTAGTCGTGTACAATTTTCCAGATAAAGGTCAACAGTGCGTATATAGTTCTTTGATAAATCGATGCGTTCAATGTTGAATGACCGCGAAAAAATTGTTCTCGGAATGTTCGTCATATTGCACTCATCCAAATGTATATCTGTTAATGTTGGACATGATCCGAAAAAGTCTTCATCGGCATTTTCGATAAAATCCCCTATATCATTTTTACCTAGCTTGAGTACCTCAAGACTTGGCAAATACTCTAAAAATGTATTTGGGAAATTTTCGACTCCTGTGTTTTCGATGCTAAGATACTTCAGCTTCACAAGTCCAGTAAAGAATGGTATACTACTTAGCACGTGCGACCCTGATAGATCAAAGTATATTATATTGTTGTTTTCCTGGAAACAAAAAGATTGTCCGGTTATAGTGGGAAACGGAAAGCCACTGATTGTTATTTTCGATAAGTTTGCACCAACTTCGAATGCAAAACCAAGTGCGCAATACAACAAGCTGTTTGCTGTTTGTGTGCTTATAAATTTCAACAAGTCAGGAAAATTGTTTAACGTATTCAGGATAGATGGTACGAATAGTGCAAAAGGGAACTGCGCGACACTCGATTCCTTCACTTTTGGCTGATGTATAACCAACTCTTCCAACTTATCCGATAACATCAGATCCCAGACTGCTGTCACGCTTGCAGCCATTTGTCCGTTGTCGGTTCCTCTGCCGCAAAAGCAAACAAGTTCGGGAAATGCTTGACGTATACTGCCAACGTAGTTCAGTGTCGAGTCAGTAATGATTAGCTCTTTCACGGAAGCGTTGGAAATCTTGAAATTGTCGACCTGCATAAAATGCTGAAGAAACACATGCGTTCTGATCTCGTTAAGGACAAGTCTTCTGATGGGCGTCCCGGACAGCTTGCGAATGACACTTCCGAGCTTTGGCAACATAACAAAGGCGCTGCCAAACCCGTCAAGGATGAGTGTTTCTATGTTACGCAGCGGTTCCAGAAGCGATTCACTCAGCGTTCTCAGTTTGGTGAAATTGAACAGACGGAGTTCTGTTATTTGGCCAAGTCCAACAAACGTTCCTCCGAGTAAGAGAATGGAATCTTCGGAAGCAGCTGTGACTGACGTCAGGTTATTGGAGACATCAGTAAACAAACCGACAGGTACCGCGTGACAATGAGCTAACTGGACAGCTAGGTGTGTTACATTACCGGGGAGCTGCAATGGGACAGAATGAGACGATGGTAATGAGTGGTTACAATCCAACTTGATGACGACTGTGTCGTCTGTGGAGGCGAGTGGACCACGATCGTATCCACACTTTTCACCAGTGACCAATGATGACGTAGCTGCTATCGTCAACAATAAGATGTGACAAACGTACCTCTTCATGTTTGTCATCTTCATTGCTTATCTGTATTGAAAAGTAGTCAAAACGCGACAGTCCACCAAGTAGTACAGTCTATTTTAGGCTTAAAGAAAAGGCAGAAGCCATTGTTAAAATGGACACGCCAACTGAAGTCTTCCATTACGTACGTAGATTTAGAGTCAACGGGTGTGAATGGCATCAGACTGATGTTATTCGACAATAACGGTCACACTGTTAGGACCTATACAAGGTGAACCAAAAAAACTAAGCCTCCAACTTTTGGCTATATCTTCGCCAACAATTGATCTTTCACTGGCGCATTCTGCAGAAAATCTGCAACAACTTTATTGCCAAATATTCACCTCACCTCAAGAAGTAACTGCGTCGCTACAAAAAGGCAACATTATAAAATATAAATTTTCACCGTAGGCGATGAAAACGTGGCATTTACTTTTGTCTATATCTTCGCCAATTAGGCGGTTTTCAATATTCTTTGACTGCCACACTCTGCAGACAATTTGCAATAATGTGATTATTATATATCCCACCACACAGTAAATGCGTCTTTACACTACCTTGTGAAATATAAATGTAAGCAAAAACTAACGATAATAACAGAAATTAAGATAAATGAAAAAAACAATTCAGACAAACATTGCGATAAATGATCTGTTGACACTAGACTGTGTTGGACCCACACAGTTTGGTGTCATACAGATCATTCACTGTACGACGTAATGTTGGTCAAAGGTGTTTTTTTTCAATTTTACCAAAATGTTTGTTATTATCGTTGTGTATGCATATTTCATTAATATTTCACAAAATAGTGTAGAAACGCATTTGCGGTGTGGTGGGATGTGTAATAATCACGTTATTCCAAATTGTCTACATAGTGTGCCAGTAAAAGAATTTTAAAAATCGATCAATAATTGACGAAGATATTGATGAAAGTAAAGTGCCACGTTTTTTGGCCCACCCTGTATATGCGCGCTAGAGCCTTAATACTCCTTGCTATGCAGTGTAAGTTATATTTGAACAGTTACAGTCACTCCCTACAGTTTTAATATAGGGCCTACCATCCGTAGGAACCTACCACATCGTATGCATGAAATAGGGCCTACATGTACGTTCATTGGAGATACAAAATAAGGAGCAATACTTAAGCAAGCTTAATCCAGAAAACTAGATCCAGGGATCCTGGGATTAAGAATTCAATTTCGGGACTGCAATCGCTAACCATAACGTCATGCGCAGCAATAATCCGAAGCCCGGGACCAGAAACTGTAACCTGAAAATGGTCAACACCGATGAAATTATGACGATAACTAGTCTTGATGGCGTGCTTTCTGATTTATGCGGAAATACAAAGTCAGCGTAAAACTCGACGGAAACGATGTGAAATAACAATACAAATTATAGCGTGAACACGGACTTACTAGCTAAACTGACTGGATTATAAACTAGCCAAACTTACTTGTAGGCCTAAATATAAGCGTAGACACTATAAAATACTGCATGGACCTAGGTATAGGCGTATAACCCTATCCTATATAACTTGTCAGCCAACCAGCAACGCAAACGTCGAAAGAGAGTGTATCTGTCGTGCTTTTTTTTGTAGAACAAAAACGGACACTGCGCGGTCGGCTGCACAACTGTCACGCACTGGGGCATTGCCACGTCTAGGACATCCATTTTGTCGGCGACAAAAATAGTTAGCCTAACACAATCAGTGGCGGATCACATGCTGAACGATGGGGTCGCTGAATATCGCAATGTATACCCTATACAGCTTCATCATAATATATCGTAATGATAGATTGGTGAATGTCATCGCCGACGCCTCGCTGCATGCATGTTTTCAATGCGGTAGGCCTACAACTAAGCCCAAATTCCATTACACCCACTTTGCGACAAAGTTTCGGTGAAAGCCGGCGTAATGGAATTTGGGCTTACCAAGTCTTTTTTCGGCTTTTACCAACTGCCTACAGTAAAACTGCTTGAAATGTTGGCCCACTATGCAAACGCAGGCAAGGAGATGATTTCTCCATTTATGGACATCAGTATTGATAATGTTCTGCTCCAGACCAATCCAAGCTGTACCAGTCGCTTCTTGACTTCACTAACATTCCTAAACTTCATCTGGTAGACACATTGCTGCATGACAGTCAAACCTTGTAATAGACCGGCTGTGGGGGCCCACAGATTAAGATAGATGACAATTATTGACGCTTTGTCATTCATTTTAACACAAATGCTTGCTTGGTCTGCTTTCCCCAGGTAGTGCAAAAGTAAACGTTGGGTGAGGTGGGGACAAAACACTTATTTAATAGCCAGCTGTGTAACAAATATTTCTGCCAAAAATTATTAATAATCTGCTAATATTTTTTAAAGTTCTTTAAGTTAATGCTGAAAAATCGATAGGCGGTCATTTCAAAAGTGTTTTTCAACAGAATCAGCTGTGTCAGGAACACTTCTGCCAAAAATTATTAAAATCTGCTAATCTTTCTTTAAGTTACGATCGACAATGGCAGGGATGTTTTTTCAGCTTTTCTGCTCATTTCAACACAGTTTGCTTGATCTGCTTTCCCTAAGTAGTATCAGAGCCGGCGGAAGAGCCCCCGTACTCCGCCTCCCCGGCCGCGGGGGCTCATGTATGCTCAGGAGCCTCATGCTAGATGTGAAAACAATTTTCTAGTTTAAAAAATATATTCATGATATAAAATGAATAAACATGTGGAAAGTTTACCTAAAGTGGACAAGTCTATTACTTTTCATTACTGTACAGTAATCTGTGACATATTGCGGCCTTTTCTGCAAAGACAACACAAATTGTATCTGATTTTTTTGCGTTTCAAATTTTTTTTAAAGTGGGCAAATTTGCGACTTTCAGTGAACGTCCAAAAGCCAAAAGTATTTCAGCTTCAGGGAGGCTTCGCCCCTGACCCCCTGACCAGGAGCTCTGCCCCTGGACCTCGCTGGAGGCTCCGACCCCAGACCCCCAATTATAGGGGCCTCACACTTGTATTTGGGGGCCTCCAACACTCTAATGGCATAATGCCGCCACTGGGTAGTGCGGAAGCATACACTGGGTAAGGTAGGGAACTGAGAAAATATAGAAAATATACCTTCTATCCCCTCCCCGACTTGGAATGTTCTAAATTCGACGCCCGAAACAGGCAGCGATTTTCGCACCAGATTTCATTTGCTTGGCACGCGTTCCAGAAATCAGTGCCGATTTTTGCTGCCGATTTCTGAACTGTGTGTCATTAGCATTAGGAGATAGTACTCGAACTAAAACTGCAGTCTGCTAATTCAGCTAGAACAACGAACAGATTTTGAGGAAATTTTTACGATGGAGGTGTGGCCCAGGGAGCAACCACAGTTTTAATGGTGATCTGGCTTGGGACATAAATCTGGGGTTCTTGAATCCTTATCCAGGTCTACAGAGTTCCCAAATCAGCTGTACTGATTTTGGTCTGTTCGCCAAGCAATCAGAAATCTGAGAGAATCTAGTCGCTTCTGGTAGGGCCTACTAATAGTGATTGTTCAATTTGATGTGTACAGGTGCAAGGGCGCTGGGACAACAACCGCAGTAGACCTACAGCCGAAATAACCACTACAACGACTACTACTACTATGATGAATGGAACCCACTCTGGCCGCGCAACATTAACAACAGTGACGACAACAGGGACGTCCTCTGCAACGACGACAGCTGTGGAGCTAGGAAGAGAGAAAATACTAAGACACCAGGCAGCCAATCAGCTGGACACATTCACAACACTCGCCGAACTGATGGCACTCGGTCGTCGCGATGGCACAGTGCCGACACATACGACACACGCAAGAACATACAGCCCGCTACTTTCTGTCACCACTGTATAGCATTTAACAAGGCTACACGTTGTCGCAAAATGGCCCTTAATTCTCAGCAAAATAGCGTTGAGTCCCAAGTCCTTCCCGATCACAAGCCGCATAGCCATAAGGTGGCGCTAATCGCCCTTTCCAAATTTTATGGGCCTTAGCCAGACACCAGTTTACACTGCCAGACTGCTGAGAAAGTTACACTTTTGCAATACTGTTTAACGTATTGTAACATTTTTATTGTATTTTTGTACATAATTATTACAGACTTACATCGAGTGTATAGCATTCACAAATTCAGGCGAAATTGTGCATCATGCTACTGATATGCAGGCGCCCAGCATTTCTGCTTGAAAACGGCCGCTTTCAAAATACTTTCACCAACACTTGCCAGAAAATAACAAAAAACAGATAAACATAATAAAGTGATCACTAACGACGCAAGTGCACCAGAAATCATCAGTGCTTGTCAAATATAAATGCTCAGTAGGACTAACTACAAGTCTATAAAACTTATCACGTGATTTACTTGCCAAACAAATGAAGACCCAGGATAATATATTATAAGCAGCATGATACACTGTGATGATACATTTTGCTCGGTGTACAAAGTGAGTTCAGTTCAGTTCAGTTCATGTGCTGTGTACCAAATGTCCACAGTTTACACATCTTAAGGCATATGGTAATTTTTCCTGACATCTACAACCTGACATCACAAATCACAAACTATGGTTACGGTCGGTACACAGGCAACATTAAAAAAAAACTAGGAAAATACATCGGACCAGTGCCCACACATCCAACATCAACCTATTACTCAATCAGTCAAAACATACGTACACAGTGTCATATGTCACGAACGAATCACAGACTGTTAGCCTGGAACTGTGCAACTGTAACTCAAGAGTTTGGATAACGGCAGGATGGTTACTCCCACCCCGGGAAACATTCACACCAATTCTGCTTTTCATGCATCCTTTAGATTTTGAGTTGACAGCCAATATGAAACAACCAGACAGGACAGGTATTGCAGTCTATAAGGACAACCATGAAATAACGCAGTAAGAACAACACTTAATCAGAAGCATTGTGGAGAACTACCAAAGCTGGGTGGCAAGAAGTTGCAGTTTTCTGACAAACGGCTGCAAATTTCCAACAGAGGAGATTATGGGTGTTCAAAATTTTAACTTTGCCCCAAAATTCCCACAAAATGCGGTATTTTCAGCCCCAAATTTAGTACTTTTAGAAATAAATTTTGCACCGAGCTAGAATTCAGCAAAAGGGCAAATGCCTCCACTGCCCCTACCCCCATGCCGGGATGACGCCGAACGTAATCGTACATTTCTTGGATTCTGTAGGGATTAGTTTCACTGTTGATTCCAGTGATGTGAGAACTACCACTGATCTGAGCTCATCAGACTGTGGATGTTGGTCGTATTATACATCATCAGCATCTGACGTGGGAAAATGTTTCAGTTTTTCTTCCTATCAAATGGATCCGACCATACTTTCATACCTGCAAGTCATAGAAACCAGACGTCTAAAATTAACTCAGTATTCCTACAAAACTACATCATGGTTTATGCTGAATTACCTTAGTTAGCTTATAGTACACAGAATCACATGAATTTAGCTGTCACAGAAATAAAAAATTAAGTAAAAAGTAAGTAATTCAATCAACTCTCTAAAAATTTCATCAAACTCTGTTCATAATTCCGAGTAATCTTATTAACACAAAACAAACAAATAAACAGGTGCAGATAAAAAACCATACATCCTTCCTTTGTAAGAAGTAATAAAACATGCAAAAATACAATGCACAAAGCAACTAAACAACTTAAGCAAAGCACCACAACACGTTTGTAGGAGAGTAAACATATACAGAGTGCGGCAAAAAAGTACCCCCTAAAGTTTTTTGCTGTTTTCTCAGCAACAGTTTAAAATTTTAATCTGAAATTAAACACGTTTATTTAAGGAAACGTTCTACATCTAACTGCCAAGTGAAATATGACTCTGTTGAAAAACAACGAAATTATAGGCTCCTGAACATGACTGCCTACCGATTTTTCAGCACTAAAAATGTTCAAGCTAAAAATGCTATTTTATTTTCAAAAAAATGGTTATCACGTTACTGCTGATGACGTCACAGTGACGTTTTGATAAACAGTAATTTATTTTGTTTATAAATTATCATAAAATTATCGTTTTTAAAGCAATCGCCGGCTGCCCACTGGGTTCATCTTCAAGCAGGATGGCACGCCAGCACGAACAGCACGCAGTGCACAGAACTGGCTGCTGACCAACTGTCCAGCTTTTATTACAAAAAAAACAGTGGCCTCCAAATTCACCAAATATAAACCGAATGTATGGGGTGCAATGTTGGAAGCTTACTGCAAGCTTAAAACAAAGCCGAAAAAAACAATTGCCGAACTCAAGGAAACGTTTCAGGTTATCTGGGGCAACTTGCCACAAGGACCAATTGACAAAGCTGTGAAAAATTTCCCAAAGTAAACGACTGAAGGCTTGTGTTGGAGATTGGAGCTGGCGGTGGACAGTTCAAACTTTCACAGTGACAATAAAATTCTGGCATCTGATCACTAGTTAACTGCGTTGTTTCAACAATGTTATTAAACTGTTGTTGTAGCTTGAACACTTTTTAATGCTGAAAAATCGATAGGCGGTCATTTTAAAAAGTGTGTAACTCTGTCGTTTTTCAACAGAATCAAATTTTTCTTGGCATTTAAATGTAAGAGGTTTTAGTAAATAAAGCTGTGAAATTTCAAATCAAAATTCCAAATGGTTGCTGAGAAAACAGCAAAAAAACTTCAGCGGGCTACTTTTTTTGCCTCACCCTGTATAATAATGCAGTATAAGCATAATATCTGTTCTCACTTTCTCACTCACTGATCACAATTAGAGCTATGATTAATTAAAAATTTTAACAATAAATAAAATTTTAATTATTACAATTATGATTAAGATCAGGTCAATAAAAACATTACAATGACACATTGACAAGTGAGAAATCATATCAATTGAGTGTCCATTTTTTTTACTTTTTCCAGTAAAAGTCAACATTTTAGCATGTGCACAAGACTGGATTAAGACAACACTGAATAGCTGTGTCTCAGTGTGTCTGTGAGATCTGCAATTTGCTAAGCAAGAAAACGAGTTTTCTGACAATTATCACCATGAGCTTTTAATCGAAAATTAACAACTAATCAATTCTTCATTTTGGTTTAGTTAACTATTAAAAAATTGCTGTTACCGGCTGCAATCTTTATAGTTACTCACCACCGGGTTGAGTTTCTTCAAGGCTTTTCTGCCGACTTTGCTTCTGAATATCTTCTGTTCAACACAAGAATAGTCTGGTCATTATAACAATATGATATATGAAAAAGCCATTTAAAATGCACTTATAAATTCACGACCTACACGCTGTGACAACAAGCACTAGAAAACAATTTTCTGACCAGCTCTGTTGCAATGCCACTGCCAAAAACATAGGCTGCATACTGCCAAGTTCCTATCATTAATGCCATGTGCTGTAGTGATAATAACAATACTAATAACTTTTAACATTTGGGATCTTTAAAAAAATAACAATAAGAACAATAACCCCATGGAATGTATGGAAGACATACTTACGCCATTTCTGTGGATATAAATATGGAGAGATGGCTATGGGATACATGGCCAGAGCTATTGCACCGACTAGCCCTCCGACGAGGGCTGCATAGCGCCAACCGATCATTCGCTTTGTGCCTTGTGCCATCAATATTGTGCTACAGGCATTCAGTTGTTGTATCAACTGTAACGAACGGTACTTAATGACAATGTTGCAAAAAGAACTTCACCACCTATAAACATCACACCTCTCAGCTACAAAAATTCTAACAATATTTTGAACTATAATCACATCATATCATATAAAACAATTAACCAAAGTTCTAACCCTAAACCACTGCTGGGATGAGTGCCCACATAAAAATATATCGGATTAGTGGCAGCAGTGGCCAGCAAAAAAGCATTGCATCAACAGGCTGTGTTGTGTTAACAACTTGCCCAGGATTGTTACCTGCCAGAGGACTACCTGGGAGTTGAACCCATGACTTTGTGATCACAGAGTCCAACATCCAAACCATTAAACTATCAAGCCAGACCTTTCTGGCATCAGGCAAGTGGCCGGACATCCAGCAGTCCCGGGGCCAATGGGGACCATCAACACAGATTGGCCAAGGGTTATCAACCTGTCCACGGATCATTGCATTATAAGTTACTTTGTTGCACACTACTTCGTCTTAATAGTCGACATCTAAAACAAAACTTGCGGGTTTTTCTTTTTTTTGTTTAAAAACAATTTTCTTACCTTTACATGCATTACGTTACGTTATCTCACCATCAATATGGCAGTGTTTTGGGCGTTCCTAAGAGTATTTTTTACTGGTTACAGAAATCTAATACCAAATGGTCGCAAAAAACCTAGGTTTTTGGACTTTTTGAATTTATTTATTTTTCACTAAGGTACAAAAATTAGAGTAAGGTTAGGGTTTAGGGTTAGGTTTAAGGGTTAGGGTTAGTCTTAGTGATTATGTTTGGTCATATTAAGGTTTTATTAGGGTAAGGGTTAATTAGGGTTAAGGTTAGCGTTAAGGCTAGGGTTTAGGGTTAAGTTTAGTAGGTTTAGGGTTCAGGGTTAGGGTTGTAGTTAAGCTAAGTATTGGAATTAGTCTTACCTAGCTCCTTCAGCATGCTGAAAAAATCTTTTAAAAAATCTTAACTGAACATGGATTTTTTAACAGAACATGTATAAACTTTAAAAACGCATATGCATAAAAAAATCTTCAAACTAGGTTTTTGGGACCATTCGGCAATAAAAAAATACTGAATGTTTCATTGGTCAGTAAAATTCTCATAACAATGCTGCCATATTGATCATGGGTTTTACAGACTGAAATGTATGTAAGGGTAAGAAAATCATTTGTAAACAGAAAACTAAGCAAAAACCCAACAATTTTATTACAGACATCAAGTCATAAGACATAGAGGTTTGCAAAAACGCTTTTTGAGTCACTAAAATTTGAGGACAGGTTGATAACCTTTTACCCACAGATTATCTTGTGACTGTCCTAGTGTTCATGGCATGTACTAAAAAGACAAACACAGTGGGCGACTTCACTTTTTGACTTAGACTTTCGCTGAGCCTTTTCGCTGAGCCAAAGCTAAAGCTGAACGCTAAAGTCTGTACTTAGACCAAAGTTCAATTAAACGATTAAAAATGGCGGACAACCGGTAAACCTAACAGAAAATAAATCAACCATTTACGCTTAGACTTGCTTATTTAATTGCACCGTGCACGCAAATGTCGTAATTACGTAACGTCTTACGTCACTGTGTAGCCATTACGGCGTTTATTTTTAGTACCAAACTGTTTTAATTTACTAAACTATCCGTGTTAGTCGCCATGTTTTCGCTCAGCAAAATCACTTCACTTTTTGACTAACGTAGGTACTTAGACTGAAGTTTAGACTCAGTGAAAATCTCAGCAAAAGTCTAAGTCAAAAAGTGAAGTCGCCCAGTGTATAATGTTGTATGGTCAAGGTTGAGAAATTAACACAACACATGACACACTAGTATTTTAACCACACAGTTTGAGCGGATGTCTGGTTAAATGCCAAAAAAACAAATCAGCTCTAATGCCCTATCACACTGTGTCACAAAGTAAATACTACTATCAGCTAGCAGAAATGTGTGGATCCTGGAAGTTTGGGTCCGTGTCCACGGCCACATCCATAGGGTAGCATCCACATGCAGAAAGCTAGGCCATCTGGCGTCCACGTCCCCACTGCCAGCAACAGTCATAATGTTAAAAACCAACGGGACCCTAAGGCCAGCTTTAACCGATGTGGCGTATGCAAAAAAACTGCAAATGCAACTGGAATTTTGTAGTATTACTGTTACCACAGAGTAGAAACGTTGCGGTAAAGAAATTGGTTTTTCTCAGGAAGGGTCCGCGTCCTCGTCTGCAAAAACATCAACATCTCGGGTATGAAAGTTCCAGTTACCCTGCCGCACATCTCTGTCAGCTAGCTACGCACATTATCGCTCAAGGGCACAACGTAACGTCATGAAAAACTCCAGATAGCTACAATTACAAATGTAACAAAAAAACAGCGTTAATGTGTTACGAAAAAACAGAATAAAGTGATAAAAAGATCCAGCTGACACTTTATCTAATTTACGTAAACGTCTGATGAAAAATATTACATATATATTTTACTTATACAACGTAAACAACATAGAAATCTAACAACTAAAAATAAATAACATCCGTAAAGGGTTGCGCAAAATCTAAATATTCATTTATATGTACATATAAAACATTTAAGTTCTACACTGGGTGAGGTCAAGTTTTGCTAAGACTTTAGTCTAAGACTAAAGTCTTGACTTGACTTTGGTCTAAGAC
>Ga0056128_1003295_pt1 | contig 19754 bp, 12 predicted proteins | sample WorMetLIZISLAND2_FD_71113 | JGI IMG/M metagenome (GOLD analysis project Ga0056128, IMG submission 71113) | Marine gutless worms symbiont microbial communities from Max Planck institute for Marine Microbiology, Germany - Olavius geniculatus... ... | reverse complement strand
GACACACAGTCAGTGTGATGCGGGCAATATCACCTTTTGTAATTTTTGCTGTTTTCGATGTGCAAGTCCTTAAATGTTGCCGTTAACAAGTGTATAAACTAATGTTTTGTACATATATTTACATAATGACTGAAGGACGGTGAATGTAATTCTGCACCTTATACACTGTGGAACATTAAAAACGTGCCACTTTTATTTGTGAAATAGCTCCAAAAAACATTGGCCGATTTTAATAATTTTTGTCATGCGACATCAAGAAGAAACTCGATGCAAACAACTGTAGTTTTGGCCACCTCACCTTAATACTGTTGCTACACTACCTTGTGAAATGCAGAAGTCATGCAGTTATTGAATGTGCTGTTGGCAAGTGGCATCAATGTCTACCGCTTGCATTCATGCTGGAGAAAGACATTTTGAGCACATGCAGTAACAAAGATGATATGATGTGACACGTGACTTTTTGAGAGACAATAATTGCCAATCGTGTTTGCTGCCATTCAGTTAATCATTTCTGAGCCACCACATGTGCTACTCAGTATGAATTCATTGCTGTAAATGGTCAAACTACAACTTCTGCATTTCACAAGATAGTGTAGCGACAGTATTAAGGTGAGGTGGCCAAAACTACAACCATCTGTGTCAAGTTTCTTCTTGATGTTGCATGCCAAAAATTATTAAAATCGGCCAATGTTTCACAAAGTTATTCATAAAAATAAAAGTGGCACGTTTTTGTGGACCATGGTGTACATATTTACTGTTTCAGGAGTAACATGAAACCGACATGTGGCTGATTAAAAATACACTAAATACAAAAAAAAACAAAATATGTTAATGTCAATGTTGTACTTCATGTTAACAAACCTCTATCTGTCTAACGATGGTCATGTCGGCGTCATACAGAATGACAAAAGTCGGCATCAGCTCACCCAAAGTTTGCACAAAACTGTTCGGATCATGTGAACTGCGAAGTGAGTAAAAAACAACCGTTGGTGACGTTATCAATCCAAACTTCCCAGACTCAGCCTCAGTGTCAACACCAGCGTTCGCAGACTAATACACAACTTTACTACATCAGTGACAGTAAAAAATGGTGAAGCATCAACATGGGGCAAACAGATTTTAAAAAATAACTTTATGCTGCATTTTCAGAATCCATTTTCAATTATTTAAAATAATTTTTTACAGCAAAGCACTGCCAGCCAGTACTGTATGAGCCACTATAGAATCTTTGTTGTCATTTATACGACTGATCGAAAAATGTCCAAAGCACATCTATCATCTCTATAGAAATAATCTCCTCAGATAATGTTTGATTTTAACTGACACCAACATGACAATAACACAATGGAGAATATAGCAATTAACCAAAACATGTCTCGACATTTTATTCAAACCAAGTGTATTCAGATATCAATCAGTCAATAATATAAATAACAAATTCCATAGATTTAATAAAAGAAATTATTAAAATGACAAACGTTATCTGCCACCATCTGTAGGCGCTTAGTGTCTGAGCTTCCAACCATCTGAGTCAATGTCACGGAAGGCGTTTTCTGCGCAGTTGGCTTTTTTCTACTTGCGACTTTCTTCTCTGGTCTTTTAGACTTTGCTGGTGTTGACGCATCACTACTTCTCAACCCAGGCTTACCAGCAGCCAATGCATCTTTAGTACCATTCTCCCCTTCACTCTCCTGCCAATCACATGAAAAATTACACGACATTAATGGCACATCACAATCAACACTTTTACTTAATTAGTACATGGCAAAAATATAACTAGCTGACTAATAAAAGCACTAAAAATAAACAAAAAAAAATAAAAATACGAACACTTTTCTTTTCACAAGCTGCTAATTTCTCTTTTAGCCATGCTGAATTAGTAGGAAAGTTTTACAAGAAGAATAGTTTTACTGTTTTCAGGAACAAATATTCTGTGTAACAGTAACATACAAAGACGACTGACATGAAAATAACCAACCAATGTATCTACGTCACTAAACCAAATAACCTGGAAACAAATTCTTACACTGTAAACAACATGTAAAGTATTAGCTGCAACGAGGCAGAAATGTAATTATATTTGATGATCAATGCACAAAATGTTAGCAGAAAAGTCCGCACTTACACACACACACACACCTGTGAAACTTTCTTCTTTGCTATCACTTGCTCATATAATTTCATCAGCATGGATGGACCTCCATCGCAAATATACTGAAAATATCAACAGAACAATCACTAAAAGCATTAACCTACTAAACATAATCAGCAACAAACATTACAATCTAAGATGCTCTCAGATTACTAACATGAGCCACTGTTACCATCGTCCGTTCACAGTCATCCATTGCTCATGCTATGTATAACGCAACATACACCATTCAAGACCATGATGGCATAAGCTAAGTCTAAGAAAGTGCTTGGAAAAAGAAAACAAGTAATTTCAGCAAAGCTCATGAGACGGGTGACAGCCTTAGCAGATTGTATTTGCAGGCTGTCTTGATCTATCTCTATCCATTTCGACGCAATTCACTCTTGAAATCTGTGCCGCAAATACAAAATGCAAAAAAACACTAAAACCCCTATTTTGGGGGTTCAAGGTCATTCAAGGTCATTGATGTTGACACCAATATAAAGCTTGTCACTATTGCTTGTTATGATAAGCAGCATGTCTCTGCCTATCTGCAACCGTTTTCATGCTACACAAGCCAATAGCGGTAAAATAACTACTTTTTAGGGGGTAGCCATCTTTGACTCCCATCTGCATCGGCCTAGGGGGTCGGGACTTGAACTGCTAAAATCTATGTTTAATGCTAAAAATTTCATATGCAGGTTATCTTGGTCTATCTCCAGCCATTTTGACGCAATTTACTGTTGAAATGTGTGCTGCAGCCAAAAATTGCTAAAAAATTCACCAAAACCACCTTTTTGGGGGGTTCAAGGTCGTTCAAGGTCATCGATGTTGACAAATCTAAAAGGCCTGTTACCAGTGCTTGTTATTATGTGCAGCTAGTCTGTACCTATCTGCAATGGTTTTCACACTATAAGAGCCAATAGCGGCAAAATAACATCTTTTCAAGGGGTACCCCTTTTTGATACCCTCGTTCGAGGGGAACCCCCCACCCAGGGGCACGAAATTTTGACACTAAAAACTAGAGTCCTTGAGGCAGCCCACATTGAAGATTTCGTGATCCTAGCTTGCACCATTATGATACAGTCCGTGAGTGTGACAGACAGATAAACAGCCAGACAGACATCTAGACGATGGCTAAGATGCGTGAAGCATTTTGCTGTTGCACGTAAAAACCAAAACAAAACAACATATATCCTAAGATCAGCCAACTGACAGTGAGTGAATGAGCAAAATTTTACGTCCACCCGTCATTTCGGGGATGGCCTTTGCAGGCAAAATTGCACATACACATACATACACATAATAACGGAACAAAAAGTTAACCTTTACAGAAAATTTAACCTTTATGAAATATAAAACACAAAAAACGATGGAAACCTAAAATTGTAAGAACTGCCGATTATAATTGTGTATATGTATCAAAAATGGCAGTTCTAATAATCTTCCCTGTTTTCCTCCAGACAGTCATCAATCTAATAAAGCTGTCTATTCGAAGACAAGGGACAGCCAAATGACACATCATCAAAAGACATGTCGACTGGATGTCCATATAAAATATTAGCACAAAATCTCCAACAAATCTAATGAAAAAAAATCCACGACTGCTGCACGTCAACTTCGATGACAAACAAGCTATAACTTCAAACATCAAACTATGTTATAAAACAGAAAAAAAATCATGCTAAAGTCAAGCATTAAAAACAAACTGAAAATCAGTCTTACATCTCGTATCTGTGAACACGTTCTGTCATCCTGCGCTACTAACATCACGCGGCCAGCAGAAGAATAATTATCTGCAGACGTCTGATGGTTGTTTTCAATCTCAGCTTCAACTTCACTGAGCATTTCTTTCACGGCAAACCACTTCGGACTCTCCTCAAAATGTAGCTCTGCAAAAATCCACAAACACAAATTAGTTCTTCATGTAAACATGCAAAACAAAATACACAGCAAGTATGTTCAGTACACAGGCTTCCAATTCATCCAAGACAATCCAGCAATAACTATGAGCAGTCTAAATGGCTGCTAAATTCAGTTCCGTCTGAGTGCTGACATCACGGCAGACGATCACTGACTGATAAATTGACGCCTCTTTAGTTCTCTTTCCTTTTTACGTACTCACTCACACAGTCAATTTTGCCTCCATAAGAAAATGTCAGTACTGTGTTATTCATCAAGACATCAACCCACGGAAACATCATTGTGCATACATAATACAACATTTTTAATAGACAGCAACAACAACAAAAACAAGAATTGCTGTATGTATGCATGTATCTTACCAAGTTTTGGCCCGGGATGTGATGGTGATGCAGAACTGGTTTTTGTTGATTTAACTCTATCAGCAGGTTTGTACACTCTCTTCTTAGCATTCTACCAACAACACAATTACAGCATGCAATAAAGAAGCCCTTCCAAACTGCGCACACATGTATACAAAACAATCACTAGGAAACTGAAACTAAACCAATCTATGGAATGAAACTTCTCTCTAGCACTTCAGAAACGTGAGCCATATGAGTTTCTTGGCAACAAGGATGCAGTGGCACACAGTGGTCTCAGTGGAAATCAAACACAGCCAGCCTTATTGAGTAACAGTCTGTCACGTACACCAATAAACCAAGCTGAAATGGTTACTTAGTAGAACTTCTATTACTTACATTAAATCTGCATAAAAATATCCAACACAATTATCATTAACAATGTGCTATGCGACGGGTATTTGAAAAAAATAACAAAAATAAAAATACACAAATAAACAACTATCTTCTCTCTTTTACCACAACACTTATGACCAGAGTAATACAAATGTCACCAAGCAATGTACATCTTACATTCAAGATCTCTGATTCAACTCTAAAAAAGGCTTGATAAACTTTTCAGAAATAACTCAAAAACAAATTCTAACGTGGCAGACAATGTTTAAAGTTTTAGCTGCAACAGAGCTAAAACTAAGAACTAAGAACAGTGGTAAATAGTAATTAGTAACGGAAATACGGAAGTACTCACAACAAATAAGCTTTCAGCAGCATCAGTAAACAACCATCCAGAATTGGATGTAAACACTTTTTCACTACTCCTAATAACCCAAAACAAAAACAAAAAAAGAACAATTACAATTAATTCAGGAACCAAGCAATCTACTGTAGTATATGTGACAAGTATGTCACATACAAGATCTCTCAATAAACAGATCTAAATTGGCATTAAAACAAACTTGATCAGTAACGGGTGGAACTTAGACATGTTGGAAAATAAAGATTATGTGAAAACAAGTGATACGTAATGACGAAGATTAGCAGAACAAGACTAAGAAAATGCCTGAAGTAAACCTGGTAGTGCTGTAAGTGGAAAAGAAAAGGTATTAAGAGTTTTCACATGACCCAAGACTAAGAGAATGTTCATATTAGGAACTTACAGAAACTGAGAATCAAGAGGGTCCCCACGTAAATGAGGTTTACTTTAAAAATGGCTGATAGAGTGTGTGTGCATCAGACTGTAAGTAAACACTGTGAAGTAATTCTTACATATATAACAGACATGTAAAATCAACTCAATCATTCAAAGTAACCAAAGATTGTGGAAAAACACATTTTCATTGGTAATGAATCTTTGGTTTGCAGTACTGTTATAACATCACTATTTCGACCAGTAAAACATCTGTGGATTCCAAACAAGCATCAAATCTCCAACCATGCCAGACTTTGTTTTAAATTGCTTTCGGCCCTTTGGTTCTTTACACATTAAGATGAAATATAATAGTTAAACTAGAATTAAAATTAAAAATAATGCGATAAGCAGCAACAACATAATGCCACCACAACCTGATGGAGTTGACGAGACTGTAGAAACTGACGCAATCATATTCAGTGAGATAGCTGCAACCAACAGCAAAGCACCATCAATTGCACTGATGTTGTGTGATAATTAGCAAACATTTATATACAGAGTGGGCCATAATAAACCGTCCCCTATATTATTCTGCTTAAAATGCTACTGCTTTTGTTTATATGGACAAAATGACACTCCATAAAAATTGCTAGTTTTTTCTGCACACACTGATATGAAAACCTAATGAGTATGTCAAAACGTTATTAACAAATAATACGATAGAATCAAAGCACCCCAACCGAATTATATCACAATGGTAAAACACAAATGAAAATACGTGCTTGCGTGTATGTCTAAGTAAAACAGCAAAAACTTCATACAACAACAAGACAGTCAAGTAAACAACTGTTCAATGTGCCCTTCTAAATCTCTCTAATATTTCTGCTAAACCCAGCATTGCCTTTCTGGCTGCATATCAGCTCCGCTACACACTCAATATACTGTGTTGTTCAAACAGTCCACTTCCGTCCACTGCCAATTTTTCAAGAAATCGAGTTCGTCTTGTCAATTTTGCGCAGAAGATCTTTAACAGAACTAACTGCCCAATTCTTGTTAAAAAACTCTTTACAAATGCGTTTAGCGCCCAGTCCCTTTTGTTGGCGAACGAGTTTGATCAACGCTTTATCTCCGTACGTAACACTCTTTTCCCCATTGTGTTTCCTGTAGAGTTGGGTTGCTTTCATTTATTTTACCCCATTACAAAATTATTGAAAATATTTGCACGAAATTTGCACATGTTACTCAGAATTGATTATATTTCAACGTGCATTATTGACTTTAAATGTACATTTCTCTTGGAAAACATAATTAGCTGACATGTAGGGGAACGGTTTTTTTGGCCCACTCTGTACACTACTACTAGTTTTAATAATGCTGATGAACAGCACAGCAGACCAGTACAACTGCACAAAAAAACTCTATATAAAATCACTACGTAGTACGTTATTGTGGCTGACTAAATTTACAAAATAACCCTGTTTTCAGTCTCCGCATTAATGCGTGAGACTGCACGTGTTCTTGATGCAGCACACAAACCAACTTTATTCATAAACTTTCGAACAATGACAGAAGTCCATAAGATAATTAAAACCGAAAAAAATTCTGCTATGGTCAGAAAATCACTAAGAATGTAGATGGACATTTCTGTATCTTAGAATGGGCAAATAATAACTTTAAAAGCTTTGTTTTACTTAGAATACTCAACTATGCTTACTGCAGCATTTCTCGGAGTGTCTTGAGATCAGCGATAAGTTGTTTTGTCTTCGCACTAAGCTGATGCCAGACTGGATCAACAAGCATCCGAATCACTCGCTCAAAGCTCTTTGTCACTGCATTCTCAACTGTAACCTCATCTGTGTCCAACTACAACAGCAATTAGTACTTCGTGCAAATCTACTGCAAAACTGTCTTATCAAATTTCTCATTAAGAACACAGATTAAAAACATAATATTCAAACAGAACAAGACCAGTGAGTGACTGGGTTATGAAGATTTCAGCAACTAATCATCCTAAAACTGTGCAGTGACTAAAACTACAAAAAACCTTTACAATGCAACTCGTAAAGTGAAAAAATATTACAATACCAAAAAGATACACATTACTTTGTGATGTCAATATTGCCATACATGTATCAGTATCCTGCATTGGTAGTTAACTGGTACCAGAGACCTCTTAAATGATTGGTACACCAATGTGCCATAGTTTACAGGCAAACTATCCAAATGAGTTTTCTAAATGGCACGCTAACAGTATCATTAGTCTGGAAAAGAAATTCGTCTCTATTCCAGGTTTCAGCACCAAACAATAAACAGACATTTAACCAAAAAATGAATTATTGCATAAATTGCACATACTAATTGAAAGTACCATAATCGGTAAATAGTGAAGCATGTACTGGTGATTAAACGATCTGCCAGTTATCAAGTGTGACTTTCATATCTGATCGAGAGAAGATGCAGCAGTAGGCACAAACCAGACGATTGCCGCGCTTCAGCTCTTTGATGCAGGAGTCGATGAGACTGAGCAATGCAATCTGACAGCCACGCATTGCCTCCGTCAACTCTATCTGCAGTTCCACTACGTTGACCTGAGTAACACCAAAGACAATCATGTCAAATATCCTCGCTGTTCGTTACCTTCTTATTACAGTATTACGAGACAGCATCGCTGATACTTGCAATGGCAATGGATGGATACGGTGACACATTTTACCACAGCACAAAGTGCCCATCTGTCTGCGTGTCAAAAAAAGACTGCAATGAAAGCCAATATGACACAAATTGGCAGAAAATACTCATCTCTAATCCCAAGTAATATTGCATTAGACAGGGGCCATGGTTCTACATGACAAGGAAGATTTGAAGATTTGGAGACTGAAACTCTGGTCAAAATTTTGCATTCTCAGTTGCAGCCAAACTGTTACAGATTGCGGAATGGTTACTGGAGACAACCTCAGCAGAGCCCTGTACAATGGTACCATTTCCAACCAGATAGTACCATACTTCTGTTCCCTCGAAAAAAAATGCAATTGCAGCAATGCCACCTAGAGCTAGATGTCTTTGGTCCATTCGTTACTATCATCTGTGTATGGTATCAAAGTAACACTGCTTTACTAAGAAATGATTTAATAAAGAAAAAGTGTTGTGTGCTTCAACCAAATCATTAACCATTCACAGTATTAAAATCTAAAGATATTTATTGTAAAAAATATATATATGTCAAACTATTAAGCAGAACTATAAGAGTAAAAATTGCAAAACGTAATAATAGAATTCACTACCCAAGTACCTTGTGCATGTCCAGGAGAGCTACAACAGAAGCCTGAAACCGTGGCCAAAGATAGAGCTTGCGTACAAACAGACTTTTCATAATTCGCTCAACTTGGCAAAAACCAGTCTTGAATGCTATGGAGTTATCAGAAAATGCTTTCACAAATCCAGTCTACAAGATCAGCAACAGATCAAAATAAACAACAGATATGCACAGCTGATTTCCACATTATAAGTAACAAAACCATGCAATCCCAACGTGAGGCCCCCCGGTGCTGTAAGTCTGATTGGGGACAGTTAAGGTGTTGAAATTTCGTTCGCAGCAAAGTCATGTGGCCTGAACGCAACTGCATTATCATATACATGTATAGCAAGCGCAATGTTAAAACTTGGGTGATTCGAAATGAGACAACAGAACTTTGTTGTTTGTGAACCCAAGTTCACTAATGTTTCTGTGTCTGACATGGAATCGATCATAGTTGTAAACGCTGTTTTCCATTTATCAATATCTTAATCCATTCTCGAGATATATGCAATCAAAGTCTAAAGTTGTCCAAAATGCACGAACTCTCGATGTTGGGTAGGTTGAAATGAGCAAACACAACTTTGTGGTTAGTGAACCCAAGTCATCCATTTGTTTTGCATTTAACGTGGAACAGATAGTAGTTAAAAACGCCGTTAACGGCTTGTCGATATCTTGATTCATTCCAGAAATATTCATGCTCAAAATCGAAAGTTGTCCAAAAATGCGTGCACTGTCGATTTTGGGTAAGTCAAAATGAGCCAACACAACTTCGTGGTTAGTGAACCAAAGTTCATCAAATTTTTTGTTTCAATGCAAAAAAGACAGTAGTTTATAACACCATTTACCGCTTGTTGATAACTCCATCCATTCTGTTATCGGCACTCAAAGTTGAAAGTTGCTCTAAATCGCGCTGAATTTTGGACGTTTTTTGCCCTCTCAAATTTTAAGGGAGCAGTGCCCCCCAAAAGTTGTACATGGGTTAACACCCCTGTCTAGCGGTACATCATGCAACAAAGTTTCATGGGGCTATTCCCTTTAACTCCAAAGTTATGGTGGCTCATATGCTACATTTTAAGCCAATATTTGACAACCCATTAAAAAATTTGTTGGGGGGATCCCCATTCCCTGTGGGTATGGGTTAGCAATACTTGGCCATTCTGTGGCGCATGTAAAAATTTTGGGGCGCAGCACCCCCTAGGGACCGAAATATGGTTTTCCAATAAAGTCAATTTTGTGGATATAATTGCACTTCGAAATCTCCGTAATTGGTGGACCAAAGTTCACCAAATTTTTTCATCTAATGCAAAAGGAAATGCAGGCAATAAATTAGTTTTCCTTTTTTGAATATCTCTATCGATTCCGAAGGTATTTGCACTCAGTGGGAAGTGGTCCGAAATCAGGCCAAATTTAGCATGTTCTTCACCCTAAAAATTTTTTTGGGGTAGACCCTATTAACAAATTAACACCCCTGTCTAGCGGTATATCATGTGGCAAAGTTTCATGGGGCTATTCCCCTTAACTCCAAAGTTATGGCGGCTCAGACGTTACATTTTAAACCAATATTTGACCCCCCATTCAAAAAAATTGTTGGGGGGACCCCCATTCCCTGTGGGGTATGAGCTACCCGGCAATTGTAAACTGAACGCGCTTCCCACCACGTGGCAAAATTTCGTGGCGATTGGCTGAGGGACCTCAGAGATCTTGCGATGAAAAAAGAAGAAGAATAAAGAACTGTTGTAAAACATAAGGCGTTCCCAAACCATCATTCCAAGTGGCCTAAAAAGCAAATGTCCAACTACATGGTGTTTCATAAAAAAGGCACCCTTTTTGTTTCTTTTATAACTCAGTCGAATGGTGATCAATTTTTATGAAATTTTTAACAGATGTAGCTGAAGAAATACAAATTCGAATTATTTCAACAAAATGTGGCCGTTAGTTAAATATTGTTTGTTAGTCGTAATGTAATGCTGACATCATATTGTGTCATGAGTACAAACTAGCTTGTCTCAACTGGTTCTGTCAGTAGCTACCCTGCTTCGATGGTGAACTTTATCTGGTTTACTGATGAAAAATGTTCATCGTGTCAGCACTTAGCAACATGGAGGCATAAAATCAGGTGTCTTGCAATCCAAAAACTCATCCATCTCGTAAGCGGAGTGTGCTGGTGCACTGTCTTCCTGAAAGGCTATTCCCTCGAGTGTGTGAATGTGATCATTTTGGGCATTTTTGTGGCTACAATGTTGAAACTTCAACAGTTTGTCGTCAATAAACCAGATAAAGTTTGCCATCGATGCAGGGCAGCTATTCAGCAAGTCTGTCAGCACTGGTTGCAACAAGCCAGTTTGTACTCGCAGCATACTATGACGTCAGCATTACGTCACTACTAGCAAAAAATATTTAACTATCAGCCATATTTTGTCTAAATATTTAGAATAAGTATTTCTTCAGCTACATCTGGTAAAAATTTCGTGTAAATTGATCATCATTTGACTGAATTATGAAAGAAAGAAAGAGGGTGCCTTGTTTATGAAACACCGTGTAGAGCAGTGTTTTTCAACCTTTTTGCTGCAGCAGAACCCTACGTGTGTTTAAACACTCACGGAACCCCATGCAATGATCCACGAGTCCAGCGACGTAGGCGAAGTAAAAGTTTCAGAGTGTCTAGGGACTTTTGTTTCCAGCGGAGTCAAGAGGCAGAAAACTTCTGTGGGTCTAGAGGCAAAACCTTCTAAAGCTTATGGTAGAACAGCGGGCAAAACATTGTTAAATTTGACCGCAATGGATAATATTATTAAGGAATTTTATTTCACCACTCGACAGCAGTACATTATTGTATTCAAGCAAAAATACCCTGAGAGGCGGTCACCAACGGCCATTTGCCCACTTCCACTAACCGAAAAAATGATCATCAAATCTTATACGTTTTACAGGACGCCCTTGGGTAGCTCAGGGTGTCTTTAGCTTTAGCTAGCTACGCTGCTGCGTGAGACTTTTTATATCTTTCAAACAGAACGTTTCAGGAATTAAAATTCATTCAATACATAAACAAACGATTTGATAACACTAACGCTAATATGTTAGTGATCATTGTTCAATGCAAATATGTTAAGACTGTTAACAAGAAAAATATTCAACACCGTATGCAAACATAGTTGACTAAAAGCGCTAATTTTGAACTAAGCATTTGGTGCTTATTACTTTTGTGTCATAATCTGATGTAATTTCGCACACTAGATTATTTTTTTGTCTTTTCACTGACCAGCCGTGGAACCCTTGGCAGATGCTCACGGAACCCTCGAGTTCCGCAAAACCCCGGTTGAAAATCACTGGTGTAGAGTTTCAACAGTTGTATGGTAAACAATAAGTTCATAATTTACTCTTTCTTAATATTTTGTATTATCAAATACTGCTTGATATCAATGATGCTAAAAATATGCAGCTAACCAGTCAATGCTTAAAATCAGTTCTTCCAACACAAAAAAGATCGTATTGCTACAATACAGCGAATACCATGACAAAGTAACAACTACATGTTATAATAAAAATATCATGACATCCACATGCAAAATGAACTGCAAACATCTCACAACAACCTCATCTGGTAAAGACTGCTTGGCTATGGCCAGAAAAATCATAATGCATTTTGATAAAATTTGATGCTGTCTTACAGAGTTATCCATCCAAAGAATTAACAGTCTATTTAGTAACAGCAAAAAATATTTCATGATTCACAACTGCTGGAAAATACGGCAGCGACACATTTGACGGCTAGTGCCACCATCAGTTTCTGCAGTAATCTAATATTGCTGTTAGGTGTTTACAGTATTAACAGATCAAAATACCTTGTTTTTCTGGCGATATAACCGCAGGATAAAAGCTTCCTGACATGAATCGATCACTCTGAACAGAAACATCACAGTACTACAGATACTACTATTGACTTAAAAATAAAACATAAACTTTAACACGCCGACTCATTTAAAAATAAAACTTTTACTGCCGGTAACAAAACAAAAAAAATGTTACAGAAATGTGGACTTCACACAGAAGAAAATAAAAATGGCGAGTTTCTGCTTTCCTTACTAGTAATTATACTAAAACTATATTATTTGAGGCACAAGAGCGTCCCAACAACCGTAAGCAAAAACAAATACATATCAATATTGCATCAATTAACAAAAAAGTTCAATTTGAATAATTAACCACATTTAATTTTTAATCAATTCTGACGTGCATACTTGTGTGCTTTGTAGACGAGTATGCCAGACACAAGATGAATGGGAATGCGTTCGACAAGCATGTCGACAACAAGAATACGAGTTGTTATAAACAAAACTCCTCCTTCCAGATAGATGTTAGCTCTAGAAACAACACATCAAACAACAACTTACCAGTACATTATGCTGCAAATCGTCTATACACGCAAGCACAATTTCACCAATATTATACATTACAAACACTACTGGTACTGCAAACACGTTTTTGGGGGCAAGGTGAGGAAAACTGTAGATTGTAGAATCAGTAGTGGTGTACAAGTGGTATCATTGGAAAGGTTACCTATAGTAACAATTCTATCTGTAACAGTTCAGCCACAATTTGCAACACAAATTCCAACAAGATATCCGGCCTTTCCTTGCTAAAACAACATTACTTGAGGCATAAGAGTGTCCCAACAACCATACGGCATCCAAACAGATACATGTGGATATATCAGCATCACATCAACTAGCAAATAAAGTTTAAATAAATAATCAACCGCATTTAATCTTTAATCATTCCTGATGCAAGTAATTATCTGTGTACTCTGACATGTGACACATTATTAAACAGCAACAAACATGGAAGTAAAAATTCTATGCATGATTTAAAAAAACATTTTCCGACAAACTCAATTAAACAGGATGTTGAAAGAAAGTACTCACCTATCTTCAACGCTGCAGTCAGATGTTATATTGCGAGGCAATGGTTTGACTGCAGCAGCCTGCAGCTGACGAATGAAGTATTCCTTTTAGAACAATTTTCAATTATTACATCACAATGCAGCATATGAAACTGAACATGTGAACTGAAGCATAAACTTCTAAAACTGGGTTTCATCTGATCATGTGTAAAATCACAATCTCCTAACTGCAGTACTAATATTTACCAAAAATAATACAATTTATATGTTAATAAAAATAACAAAATGGTTTACAAATAGTCAGCTGAAAAAAAGATCAATGTGCAACAACCTGTTTACGTAAAACATTGTACACTGCATATTATTAACATTTATAAACTAAAACTGTTGCACTATCATTTTGCATCATTAAATAATAATTTTTGCAAGCGCAAAAGTTATGGGTATGACAGTGATTAGGGAATTTCACTAATGTGTCTAATAAGGTACAGCAAACTGGTCAAATGACTAAAGGCAGCATAGCTAACTTTGCAAATACAAGAAATGTAGCATGATCCAATCTCCATATTTCATCAGTAAACATTAATGCATTAACTGATGCTACAATGTTACAAAAATGCACATCTCTGCTATAAAATCTAGGCCTATGGCAAATATTTTGAAAATCAGTACTGCAAAGACAGCTGACATGTATGTTGTTCACAACCAGTTATAGGAAGACAATTAAACATTTTTATAATCATGCAGTTGAAGTTAACAGCAAACCTAAGATAAGAAACAAAAAAAGCAAATAGTGTTAACCTGTGCAAAAACAACTAACTGAAAGTGACACATCAGTCACTTACCTCTTCCACAGATGACGTATTCAAAACTAGCACCAAACTTCCAGGATCACAATATACCTTGAGAAATGTGGTAAAAATTCTCTCAATTCCCAGGCCTCTGAATAATCAAAAAATCAAACAAGATTTTAAATAATGTAAATACAGTTCTAAAAAGTATTTCATCAGAGTAGGCAAGTTTTTATTTCACAATGATGATTATGGAAATAAAAAGCTACAAATGATGACAATAACAAACAGAAAACTGTAAGTACTTAGCCATGACAAGAAGACCATCTTCTTGTAAAGCATCAAGAAATATCTGATTTTCATACTCCAATAATGCCATCTTTGAATGTACGCATGCACAACTTTACTGTAGTGATCCTGCAACATAATGATATGCACAGCAAAATGAGACAATCCTTTCTTTCATCATATAAAGCACACAGAAATACATTTAACTGGCAGCTAGTGGTTATATGTATTTCAAAAGTGACAGTCAAGTTAGTCACACATACACATTTTAAAAAAACATTATTATTTCACTACCATATTCTCAGTGCCGCTTCTTTCGTTAGCATCACATCATGACTACTGCCAATTAGTGCCAAAGTACGTCTGTGACAACACCCAACGCTAGGTTACTATCATGATACAGCCACATACAGCAGGAATTCTCATACTGATGAGTTCTGATAGGCCTAACGTTGGGTATACTGTATCCATGATCGCTGCGATGCTGCTGTTATCTGAGAATAGGGCATGTCATAGTCTCAGAGCAAAGGAACGCATCTTACGAGCATTGCCATAGTCGCGTTACATGCAATAATAAGCATATCTCATTTGAATAGGCTTTTATCTCATTTGCTGTATAGACTATGCAAGTTGTGGGTGGGTTCATCTCTGGTTGAACTCAGAGCTTACATTTTGAAATATTAATTAACCATCGCCCATGGTGTGCGCCAGCCAAATGCCAACTGCCTTGCTGTAGGATCGATGTCAGTGTCGTGTCACTCACCCATGGATACTAAACCCGGCCGGTTGCCGTGAAATATTATAGGTCTATATGGCTTGCAGCTGGTTTTCAAAAGCGCTCGACAACTTCGGCGCGTCATATCAGATGCAATCTCACATGGTGATTTTAATCGTATATAGTATCGGTATGAAAGAAAACCATCAAACATTGTTGAATTTTGCAGTTCTTGCTGGAGAATGGCACAAAACGCACCTTTTGATATAAAGTCGCCTGTAAAAAATTTTCATGGTCAGGCCAAAAGGGGGCATCGCACCGTGGCCCACTTAAATACGCCACTGGTAGTAGACCTAAGTGACAACAGTCTTTACATTTAACATTTGCTGTATTTTCTTCTACGGAAGATTGCAACCCAAAGTAAGAAACCTAAAATTGCAGACAGTGCGTGCGTTTCCTGAGCTTAGAATACCTCAGAAATATATTTCATTGGTGGCTAGTGCTCCAATCTAGTAGTCTTCTTCGTCGGCGTATGGTCAAACTTCAACAAGTTGAAGACTCCAGACAGTAGCAGCGCCATGTCCAGATGCAGAAATTAGTGCTGATTAAAATCGAGGTGTGCCTTTGACTCCTTATGGAAGAGTCACATCTCCCTTTCACCAGAAACGTTAAAAAATATAATATAAATATGCTAATGATAATAATACGGTAAACATGCAGTTTAGCGGCCTAAACGAAATTCAAAGTCAACTTACCGCCTATATACAGGCGAAGCTTAGGGTTAGGCTTAAGTTTAGAGTTAAGGTTAGGTTAGGGTTAGGGTTGGAGTTAGGATTAGGGTTAGGGTTAACTGACCGCATACACGCTTTGGTCCGTATAGACAGTAAGTTGACTGTATATTTTGTTTAGGCCGCTAAACTGCATGTTTACCAATAATACTTTTAATTACTTTAATACTTTTAGCTGTTAGTTTTAATTACTGCTGACGGCACGGCAAACGAAATTAGAGTTTTGTTTTGCTGTATTGAGAAGTAAACAATAAACATGCCTAGAATATTTAATAACTCGACGCGACTAGTGATGGGTCAATGTTTCGATACGATAGAGATACAAAGATTATAGAGCGAGCAAAGCTTTGCTCGCTCTATAATCTTTGATAGATAGTCGATACCTGGTCGATACGCTATTGTTAAATATGACTGTTTGAATAATAGTAATAAAAATAATTAGGATAATTTTTATGGTGTTGTAATCACAGCACAGCCACTGAGAGAGCTTACACCCGGTTTATTCATTTGATGAAAATAGCACTATTAGCACGGACGCCGAGGCCGAGCAGCTCTACGTATAGCACTGCAGAATCGGCTTAGAACTTATAGAGCAGCTGCTATATACTCAGGCCTAAAACTTATTTCGTTACTCGTATAGTGTCGTTTAACTTTGCTTCGTTGATTTCTGGGAAGTCATTAACTATATTCTAACTGTAATTTTGCGTTACTGATGTTAGTGAAGACGACCGAAACTCCGAAAATCGTCGATATAAACTTAATAGAACTGAATGTCGAACTTCAGCAGTTTTTTCGCCGACCGTACTTAAGTAACGGTCGAGCATGTTTGTCGTCTGTTTGTTCGTCCGTCCGTCTGTCACGGATGTATTGTGGCTAAACGGTGCGAAATAGGGCCTAGGTGCTATAAATCACTTAATAGTAAGTCGCATAGGCCTACTGGCTTTCAAATTACATGATAACCATTGACCCTTGATCTTAAATGATTTTGAAGTGTTATAACGCACTATAGTAGACCAATCGTGCGGTATTGTGGCTAAACGGTAAGTCGTAGGGGGTCGGCGATAGTATTATCGTCTGATAGCGCGCTGGCGACTTCTTATAGGCTGTCAATAGTAACCATGTTTTCATCTGCAGCGGTTTGGCCGCAATTTTCAATGAAATGTTTCAAGATATAAGTGGCCGTATTTTTGAAGCGGTGAGAGATAGAGCCAAAGTTATTATTAATTACTAACAGGAACTGGCATACGCTTTTTTTAGATTGGATGAAAATCATCGACCTTGGATGACGTACATTAAAGGCCATTGACAACCAGTACGGTCGGCTATTCTAGCGACAGCTGGGCTTCTTGTTGGCAATGTTCGTAAATTGATCTACTGATCAATAGCCTACAGCACGTCCATATCTGTTTTGCTTAACGTAGACCTACATGTAGCCTACCGTCGCTACAATGATAGCGACGATCTGTGGCGTTATAGCAGTCGTGCACGGTGCACAAGTGTTATGGACAAAAATATCAATAGACTCGGATCTCTTGCGTTGGACGTATCGATCGACCACGACACGCGTCCTCTTTGATCTATAAACTCGTGCTGTAACTTCTTGTCTTGCGATTTTGAGATGTGGATAATAAGATTTTGTTAAACAAGAACTCGATGTAGTATCTGGAATCAGTAGGCTATCGTTAAGTTCAAAATATATCATTTAGTCACCTAAAACAACAGCATACCGTAGGGCCTATGCATAGCTCCACCATTTTAAGCGCGAGAGCTAGCATAGCTATAGCGCGTATTAGCTACGGTAATTCTGTCTGTCCGTCTGTCCGTCCAACACGACCCGGTACCAATCTAAGACCAGGTGAAATAGAGATTTCGGGTTTACACCATATGATAGCATATTGTCTTTAGTATTTCGTGACAAAATTTCATCCCGCTGGATAAAAGAAATTCCCTCGAACAAGGGGGAAAAGAGGGGCACCCCCGTTAAAAAGCGTTATTTTACCGCTATAGGCTCGTCTAACGTAAAATGGTTGCAGATAGGCACAGACATGCTGCTCATCATAACAAGCACCGGCGTCGAGCTTCTTAGAAATGTCAACATCGATGACCTTGAATGACCTTGAATCCCCCCTCCCCAAATAGTGGGTTTTAGTGAATTTTTCGCAATTTCGGGCTGCGACACGCATTTCAAGAGTGAATTGCGCCAAAATGGCTGGAGATAAGACCAAAACGACCTGCATATGAAATTTTTAGCATTGAATGTAAATTTTAGCAGTCTAGTCCGAACCCTCCACGTTCAAGGTGGGTTGCGCAAGCGGGAATCAAAGAGGGGTACCCTTCTAAAAAGTGGTTATTTATCCGTTATTGGCTTGTCTAGCGTGAAAATAGTTGCAGATATGCACAGACATGCTGCTTATCATAACAAGGACTATAGAGACGAGCTTCTTAGAAATGTCAACATCGATGACCTTAAATGACCTTAAACCCTAAAAATATTGGTTTTAGTGATTTTTGGCGATTTTTGGCTGCAAAAGAGTGAATTGCGACGAAATGGATAGATACATGTATAGACCAAGATTACTTGCGAACAGGAACTGCTATAGGCTCTCGCGCGTTTCATGAGCATTAGCTCAGACTTCTTGTTAATTCACATATCGGCAGCGGTGGATACAAAATTTTAAAACGAAGCAGAAGGGTAGGGATAGTGTTTTGGAAAAGGGCTGTGCCCCGTCTACAGAAAAGTTTTAAACATTAATTGTACATAGAAATAATGCATTTTCATTTTTGTGCAAAATTTTCACTTGGTTTATAAGATGCATCCATTCAATGGACAAGAGGATGGCCACCCCTTCGCCCTCTCCCCCTGAATCCGCCACTGCACTTGGGAAGAGAACCTCATTATATTTCTTACGACCTTGATGCTACCGATCACGCTGCATCAGAAACGAAGAAATAGTGGATTAGTTATTTATTTTATCAAACTTACTAACAATCGGCAAGAAAATTCTGTGTCGACCGACCGTCGGCGACCGTGGAATAAACAGGCCCATCCAGAGGGTGGGGTAGGCGGGGTAAGCTACCCCGGGCCCCGCGACGTTTGGGGGCCCCGCCGTCGGCCAGAAATATAAAGTACGCCAGAATGTACCATTTTGAAAAAAAATTAACATTTTTCCCCAGAGGGGCCCCGTGAAAATGTTTGGGCCCCACACGAATGTTTCCCCGGGCCCCGCTGTGGCTCTCGACGAACCTGGGTATAAATGTGTTTAACCCACTCCAGACCATGGTTAAACAGTGGTTTAACAATTACTCAACTAATTTACTGGACGTAATCATATTTAAGGCGATCACTCTGGAAACAAAGCTCAGCATCCTGAAGACATGTGTGTTCAGTACAATGCTGTACGGTTGTGAAACATGGACAGTTACAAAACGCTGCGAAAGCCGAATCCTGTCCTT